>Ga0308166_1001198_pt1 | contig 28652 bp, 28 predicted proteins | sample PhyCR2_2_FD_202137 | JGI IMG/M metagenome (GOLD analysis project Ga0308166, IMG submission 202137) | Phyllosphere microbial communities from UC Gill Tract Community Farm, Albany, California, United States - DLSLCC.R2 | ecosystem: Host-associated > Plants > Phyllosphere > Unclassified | place... | reverse complement strand
AAAGCAGGAGTACTGCTTCTGCTTTCTTCACCACGAGTTTGTGGGGAGCAGTGTTCTTGTAGTCTTTGAGCAGTCGGCGTTCAGCGTCGGTGACTTCGGGGTTTGGCATACCCACAAATTAACACTCCGTGTGGTTCACGCAGGCATTAACGCGCCGGTCGGGTTTAGGTTATTGAATCCGCTTTTGAAGTGTGCCCACCATACCTGGCTTCACTATAAGAGCCTGCTCTCAAATAAACCCGTTAATGCGGGGAAGGCCCGCTGGATAAAATGACCTTTTAAAGAACTGCCCCTCCAAAGCTCAAGTAATCTCCGCGCCTTGGAACATCGTCTTTTATCCAGCGCACTAGCGAGCCAAGGTCCATTCCAACTTTGATCTCACAGTCTTACCCGCTTTCAAAAGCCTATTCACAAATGAAGGCTTCGTCGGTCATTTGGCAGCGCCCCTTTGCCACTAGAGGCAGGCCCTACTTGAGGATCTCTTTTCCGCCGACGGATCCGTGGCTTCCACGACCGTTGTGCTCAGTCAGGGAGAAAGAATCTAGCTGGTTCAAGGAGTTCTGGACGCTGTTGAATAGGCGCCTTTGATCTCACAAAGTAGTCATGATGTAGGTATCATTCATGAGCAGAACGAACTTCAACCAGCCGATCTTCTTGAGTTAGTTTCGCAATCGTGCCATGCAACACCAGATAAGTCATTTCCGCGGCGACGAAGTACTGCATACCTCGAATATTCCTGGCCGCTTAGGCCCTTTACAACAATTGCTCGTGCGGTAAAGAATCAACTTAACAACCGACCTCACCTCGCTTGAGCTTTAGCCGATCAGTGCACTAGACCGCTCCGAGATTCTGTTTTCATAAAATAATCGCCTAAAAGATGCACAGTATTGAATCGTCCCGGGTTTCATGCCGTTCCTATTTGAGAGAATGGAACACATGCCCAAGCAGTACACCCCCGAAGTCAAGGGCCGTGCCGTCACCTACGTCCTGGACCGCCTGGACCGTTACAAGTCCGTCTACGGCGCCTGCCAGGACCTTGCCCCGAACCTGAACATCGGATCCGAAACCCTGCGCCGCTGGGTCGTCCAAGCCCAGATCGATGCCGGGGACCGCACCGGCCCCACCAGCGAGGAGCTCGCCGAGATCAAAGCGCTTAAGGCCAAGGTCAAGGACCTGGAAGAGACCAATGAAATCCTCCGGCAGTCAGCGATTTTCTTCGCGAGGGAGCTCGACCCTCGCCGGCACTAATCACCGAATTCATCGACCAGCAACGCGAGTGCGGCTACGCAGTCGAGCAGACATGCCAAGCCCTGAGCATCCAGGGTTTGAAGGTCTCTGCGCGCACTTACCGCGGCTGGAAGCAACGCCAACCGGCGTCCCGGGCCATCGCCGATGCCCGGATCCTCAATGTCCTGCACGACCTGCAGCAGCCCGATCCGAAGACCGGAAAACCAAAGCCGGAAGTCCTCTACGGGCGGCGGAAGATGCGGGCCTGGCTGCAGCGCAACGGCTTCCCGGATGTTTCCAAGCACACCGTGGACCGGTTGATGCGCGACGCGGGAATGAACGGCTTGGTCCGGGGTCGTCGGACTGTCACTACGATCCGCGCCAAGGACAAGGTACGCGCGAAGGACCTGCTGAACCGCAACTTCCATACGGATTCACCTGACAAGGTTTGGATCACTGGTTTTACTTATGTTCCGACCGGGGTCGGATTCACCTATGTGTCTTTCGTGATCGATCTGTTCTCGCGGCGGATCCTGTCTTGGGCGAGCTCCACCTCGCATGACACGGAGTTTGTGGAGGAGGCTCTCCGGATGGCGTTATGGCAGCGCCGCAAGGGCTCTGGGTCTCGTAAAAGCGCTGTTCAGGGCATCGTGCACCACTCAGATGCCGGGGCTGAATATACCTCGCAGAGGTATACGCAGACGCTGGCCGAGGAGGGGTTGGTTCCCTCGATCGGTTCGATCGGGGATGCATTCGACAACGCGGCCGCCGAGACCGTGATGGGGTTGTTCAAGAATGAGGCCGTGGCCAGGGATTCCCCGTTCCGTAGCGGTTCCCTGGCGTCCAAAACGGACGTGGATGACGTGATCGTGGAATGGGCGCACTGGTACAACCAGGCCCGGTTGCATTCGACCCTCGGCTACCGGACACCGGTGGAGTTCGAGGAGCTCTACTACAATGAAATCAACGGCACGTTACCCGATGTTGACGCTAGTAAATTAGCGGCATGATTTCCGGGACGGTTCATATCCTGCTGTTCCCTTCCCAATAGTATGATTGTTTGAAAGCTCAATTATGATGAGGTTTCAGCCAACCTTAGAAACAGTCTTTTCACTGGGCAGTTGAGTTGTTAAGTTACAGGGGATCCATTGAACAATAAAATATTGGCAAGCCTTACTCTCAGTATCGCCGCCACCATCGGACTGACCGCATGCTCGTCAAGCAGTACGCCAGTTTCGTCTACAGAAGGAAACTCTGGTGGCAGCGGATTTGGCCACGTTGCGTGCAAAGTTATTGACTACGCGACAGTTTTTTCGTTCTCTTCTTGCACTTCAGACGCAGATAACTCCACGGCTACTCATGTCGTAGAAACTAATTTGGAGGGCTCAAGAGAGCAGGAAGCCGAGACCTCAGCGCCGGAAACCTCTGATTCCACAGTTGAAACGGACACTCAAGACAGCTCAGTTGGAAAAATCGGCGAGCAACTCGTTAATGGGGGCGTTGCTTTGACCGTGCTCAAGGCCGAGGTTGTTGATTCAATTTCGATGAACCGATCTGGCTATTCGGATGAAAAAGATATTGTTTACACAAAAGATAAGCCGAGCAACGGTGGAAAATTTATTCGAGTAGACACCTTGGTCAAAAATGCTGGCAATACCTCCATGGATCTCACATGTGGATGGCCGATCGAGAATAAGCTTCTTGATTCCAACGAAAGAGCTTTCGATCCGATCGATGAGCTCGACCTTCTTAAAGGGAACCCTCAATGCAACGCTAATCTCCAGCCCGGGTTCGAAACAGAAATGACTTATATTTACCAGATCCCCACTGATGCATCCGCCGATACCTTCTCTTTTAGGGAAGCTCCCCTCGAATCTAACAATGCATTTACGTATGCGTCACTACAGTGACTCTGCGCCGACGTTCAATACAGCTGTTCGGGGTAGAAAACTTTCAGATGACTTATTCCACTTCGGAACTATCGCATAAATCGATAACGCATTGGATCTCATCTTGAATTTTCTTTAATTCGAATTTTGGAAAGCCCTACATCTTCCGCGCAAACGTCGCGAATAACGCCCTAACTCCAGTTCTGCCCCAACAATTTCCTTTCGAGATCCGAAACGATGATTCCCTCGATTTGCTTCCAAGACGTAGAAATCACATCATCCTCATCGGTTGCAGAATTGCCGATAACAGGATCACCCATCGCTCGCAAGATGCGCGTAAACTGATAATCAACTTAGCTTTACCTAGGAGTATAAATTGGTAAACCCGCTCGATCTCAGCTCAGCCGGAACGCCCCAGGCAGAGAATCCGTTGGAACTTCTGCCGCCGTCTCCTCCCGCAGTGGTAGAGGTACTTGCTCCAGAGAAAGTTGGTGGCTTCGTCCTTGTCGATGAGGCTGCTCAGGTCAAGCATGCGGAGACCGCCAAGAATTTTCTAGGTGATCTCCTTGCGTCTGATCCCAATAGTCCAGAATTTCAAGCCAAGTTAGGGCAACTGACCCGCTTAGGCGAAGGTACGATGCACGAGGCAAATGCATCTTCTAACCGTATACTGCAAAGGCCTGCCGCTGCTCTGGCAGCTACCGGGAATGATCCTGCGTCACGTACAGGAAAGACTTTGGTGGAGCTCCGCCAAATAATTACCGAGTTGGATCCGAAACGTCACGATTTGACGGGTACGAAACGTATCTTGCGTTTTCTTCCTGGCGGAAGTGCTGTGCAACGATACTTCATGAAATATGAGAGTGCTCAGGAACAGCTTGACGCCATCACTAAGTCTCTCAAAGGCGGACAAGATGAACTTCGCCAAGACAACGCCGCAATTCAAACTGAGCGTGACGGCTTATGGGCCGCCATGGGGCAACTAGCAAATTACGCGGTACTGGCCCGCCATCTCGGCGATGGACTAGAGCAGAAGATATTAGATCTGCGCAATGCAGGAAACCCGGACGAAGCATCAGCGTTGGAAGCCGACGCATTATTCTATGTCACTCAACGTCATCAAGATTTAATGACTCAGCTTGCAGTCTCAATCCAAGGTTATCTCGCTCTCGACGTAGTTCGAAAAAATAACGCCGAGCTAATCAAGGGCGTAGACCGTGCATTAGACACAACCTTGGCCGCGCTAAGGGTCGCGGTAATAGTTAGTCAGGCGCTGGCCCAACAAAAGATTGTGTTGGCACAAATCGATGCACTCAATTCGACAACTTCGGATCTGATCGTTGGCACTTCCGAGCTGCTTCGTTCGCAAGGCACCGCAATCCAAGCTCAGGCTGCACGTAGCACTATCGACCCATCCAAGCTGCAGCAAGCGTTCGACAATGTCTATCAAGCCATGGATGAGATTGACAGATTTAAGATTGAAGCCGCTAAGTCCATGAAACAAACGGTTCAAGTCTTAGAAGGCCAGGTAGCTCGGGCACATCATCAAATTGAACGAAGCCGCGCTTCAGATGCAACTAGTTCTTACCAGGGAAAGGCGTAGGCTTGTCTCGCTTATCTCTACCTAACGCGCTCAAGGTAGTACTCGTAGTTGTATTTTGCCCTTTCATTGCTTTGCTTGTACTGCTCATCGGAATCGGAGCGAAAAGCAAGAAAATAATAATTGAGGGAGCCATTTGCTCATTAGTCTTCTTTGTCGCCCTCGGATTTCATAGCGATATTGCAGCATTCGCCGGTTTAGGAACAATGATCTTTTCTGCCGTACGCGCATATATGCTCCGAGATTTTTGGTTACCTAAGCGGAGCGAAAAGGCTACCGTAGAGTCACGCCTGAATACACCATCGCTAACTGGGGCTGCGCCGGTTCAGGAACTACATCCGGCATCCCAGTCGTTCAATTCGGTGAAGAACTCATTAACATCGGCTGTTGCCATGATAAGTGCCGAAGCCAAGCTAAATAAGCACAGGCTTCCAGGCAATACATACGTGACGATCTTGGAAACTTGCCAATTGTTAGACTCTGTCGTAGATGCTGAAACAGATCATCCAATTTCAGATGCACGTTTTGAGTACGAGTTATCTGCAATCATCAAAGAATACATACCGTCTGTTCTCCAAGGATATTTGGCAATCCCGCCGAGTTTAGTTCAGGAGCAACAACCAAACGGGAAGACGCCAAATCAAGAGCTAACCGAACAATTAGGCCTCCTACAGGCACAGGCCGAGAATTTGCATGCTGTGCGTCATCGTCGGTCCTCAGACGATTTAACAACAACGGGCAATTTTCTACGCGAACGATTTGGGCACCATCTCCAAAATGGATTCGATTTCGGAATCAAGTGAAAAATACTGCAAGTGCTGAAGAGAAGTTACGGGCCTTGTAATCATCGAGCGTGAAAACAAGGCCCGTTACCCATCTCCAAGTACTGCCCAATATCTACTTCAATGACCGGCATCACAAATTTTTGTCATGCTCTATGAATCGTGCTCCGCGCAAACTGCAGCTTTCGGCCAATGACGACTTCAACATCGTCGATAAGCATGCCACCATCATCCTTCGCAGCTCGTAGACGGGTGATACTACGTATCTATTCAAAGTCCGTGAAACGAACGCATCGCGTACTGGTTGCCGTATGTTCGTGTCAAAAGCCCAAAACGTCGACCTATCCCACTTTGCAAGTTTCGAGAGTAGATTGCGATCGATCAAGCGGAATCTGCGACAGCGATTGGTCCCTAGAGTAATCAACGCCGCGAACGAATACTGTCCACCATGGAGTGAATTTGGTTGGGTCCCCGAAAGGTAGTCCAGTGACTATGTGAGTATTCGTGTCCGACAATGGACACAGGAGGAACCACAGAAAATGGCTCGTTGACACACACCAGACCAGGTCATCGCTAAAGTCCGCCAAGGACAGAAGATGCTCAACGAAGGCCACTCGATGATCTGAACTGGTCAAGTTTCTGAGACACGATCTTTGATCATTTCCAATATCCTCAAGCCACCAGAGCTAGAGAATTCCTTTCCTGATACGAGTCCAGAACAGCCTGAGGGCTGACCCCGCCATTAGCTGTATGCGGGCGCCTCCGGTTGTACCAAACCTCGATGAACTCCATCACCGCGGTACGCGCTGCCACCCTGCTAGTGAAAGCCCGGTGGTGATACATTTCGTTCTTGATCGTCGAGAAGGCTGACTCGGCGACAGAATTGTCCCAGCACACCCCCGTGCGGCCCATGGACTGGCGCACGCCATGCTCAGCGCACCACCTCTGGAACGCGTCGGAGGTGTATTGCGTGCCCCGGTCGCTATGGAACACGCTGCCAGGCTGGATGAAGCCTCGCGACGCGGCAAGCTCCATCGCATCAATGACCAGCTGCGTCTGCATATGCTCAGCCATAGACCAGCCCACGATCTGACGTGAATACAAGTCGATCACCGTGGCCAGGTACAGCCATCCCTCACCGGTGCGCAGATAGGTGATGTCACCGACCAGTTTCGCTCCGGGCCGGGACGAGCGGAAGTCCCGCCGGCCGAGCTTGTCGACCATGTGGTTCTTGATATGCGCTGTTCGCGCTTGGTGGTCACGCACCGTCGTGGTTTTGAAGGCGCTCATTCGTTTGGCCTGGATTCCTAGTTCTTTCATGATCGAGAGAACTGTGGATTTCGGTATCCGAATGTTGTGGTTGTTAAGCAACAGATCCACCAATTGACCGGCGCCAGCGACCTGGTTGGATGGCTCGAACTCGGTTTGGACCAGTTCGGTACGGCGGATCCTCAGAGCTTTGGCTTCGCTAAGGTCCTTTGGCGGGTTCACCCACCGGTAGTACGAGGCGCGGGAAACGCTGAGTTTCTGGCACATCCAGTTCACCGGGTACTGGTTGCTGTGTTCTTTGATGAAGGTGAAGACTGCGCTTATTTCTTGCTGTTCGAGGCGAAATAGGCGCTGACATCTTTTAAAAATTCGTTCTCCCGTTTCACCTCCAGCAGTTCCTTTCTCAGCTTCTCGTATTGGGCCCATTCCACTGGTCCGCGTTCCTCTGTTTCAGCTTCAGGATGCTCGGCGCGGTAGGCACGGACCCAGTTGCCCAAGGTTCCTTCGTTGATGCCCAGGGATGCTGCAACTTCGATCAGGCTTTTCTGGGATGAGATCACCAGTTCAACTGCTTCGGCGCGGAATTCCGGAGTGAATTTCTGACGTTTGGACATGCACTCATTCTCCTACGAACTCGTGTCTCACAACATCATGACAGCTCAATCAGTGATGGACTGGGTTTGGCAGACGTGTCGAGCAATCCAGTATTCTGCCTGAATCCACCGTGGCTGTTCGGCGTTGACCTGGAACTGGCGAGGCAGGCAAATCAGAAAGCGCTGGCGCCTCGAATCGAAGCGTATGCTCCACGTTCCAGCGTTATTGCCTACACGGATGGATCTCTGCCCCATCATGGCAAAGATCGCGGAGCGGGGGCCATGCTCACCATCCAAGGTCATTGGGCGTCTCAGATTTCACCGAAGAATTTCTCGCGCAGCCCACTTATGGCCGAGACGACGGGTGCATTATTGGCCCTGAGGCATACCCCTGCAGATTCGGCCCTCACGATCTTCAGCGACAACCGGGCACTGGTGAAGTCCGTCAATGACATCGCGGGTGGGTGGCTCCAAACAAGACAACCGCATCATGTTGCCCTCGAAGTTGCGATAGCACGGCGCCGCGGAAGCACCCGGGCACTTTGGGTGCGTGGGCACAACGGAAACTGCTACAATGAGGCTGCCGATCGCATGGCTGTCCTTATGGCACGCCACTTCAACGCCGGAATTGATCCAGCGCAGACGCATTCACTGATGCAAATGATCATTGCGGAAGAACTTGCCGGGCTCACCCTGGCGGTTTGACAAGAATTTCTTCGCATTGGTCCAAGGTCCCTAGAGTCCGCGACCTGCTTCCCAGAGGTTGTCGGCAGTGCCGGTCAGCAAGGCGTTGAGCGAGACGGCCTGCGCATCGGTGAACGAGGCGATGTAATCCACGATGGCCCGTGACTGGCCCAGGCGCTGTACCTCGTCCGGTCCTGCTTGGCGGAACAGCTCGGGGGATAGCTCGCGCAGGTTCCGGTACTCCTGCGTGGTGGCTTCGACCGAATCGAGCAGCCGGCGAGGGGCGCGGCCGGCATCATCTGGATCATTGAGCCAGCCGTGGAACCCTTCGGCCAGCGAACGGATGATGCGGGTCTGCCCGCGCTGGTACACGGCCAAATCCGGACGCTCGAGCACGAATCGCGAGTGAACGAATTTCAGTACGATCACGTCATGCCAGGCCTCATCACCCAACCGGACGTGGCCGCTGCGCACGGTGGGAGTCTGCTCGACAGTCACCGATGTCTGAAGCCGTTCGATCCAGCGGCGGGTGAACGCAGTGACCGCGCGATCCGCTTCCAGACCTCCGTCGTAGGGAACAGCCAGCAGTCCGTCGACCAAGTCATGACCCACGCGCTCCACAGAATCCCGGAATGCCTGCGCATCGGCGATCCACGGATCCTTGGCCAGCGCTCGCCGCCAGGTCTGCTCCAAGGCGTGTCCCGGGCGTCGGGCATCGAGCTCTGCCTGCTTCAGCTGTCCTAGGCTCGCCGAATGCTCCAGCCAGGCGCGCAATTCCGCTGAGACGCTGGTGTACTGCAGTACCCCGGCGCGGTAGAAGTCGTCAAGGTCGTGCACGGCATAGGCAATGTCATCGGCGATGTCCATGACCGAGCTCTCGAGGGTCTGCTGGTGCTGGCCGATGTTGGGGAACACCGAGAGCACATCAGCCATCTCATGGGCATCGACATCGTAGGCAGAATATTTTAATGCCCCTGCCGCTGGGTCAGTCCCGACACCTCGGGGCAGCATTTCTGGGGCCATCGGGGCCAGTGCGCGCCATTCATTACGGGTCCACGGGTATTTCAGCACGGCGGCGCGCACCGCGCGGGTGAGGTTCATGCCGCGGGCGGTGGCATCGCAGCTGTCCAGCGCGGTGAGGATCCTGAAGGTCTGGGCGTTGCCCTCGAAGCCGTCGGGAAGGTTCAGTATTCCCCGGGCCACGCGGTCCAGCTCCAATTCTCCGAGGTGGCCGAAGGGTGGGTGACCCAGGTCGTGGGCCGCCGCTGCGGCCTGCACGACCACCGGGTCGCAGCCACCCAAGTGGTCGACGAGTCTTCTAGTTGATTCGTCAGCTTTACGCAGTCGGATCGCGATGGAGCGGGCCACTGCTGAGACCTTCAGCGAATGGGTCAGCCGGTTGTGCACCAGGGTGCCGGAGCCTGCCTGTGGGATCACCTGGGTGACCGAGGACAGCCGGGAGAAGTAGGGGGAGAAGCGGATGCGCTCGATATCGATGCGGAACTCGTCCTCATCGTTCAGGCTCGGCTCGGCAATGGCGCGATCCCGCCCGCCGCTTTGGTGTGTCTTGGCCCTGTATTCCATGGTAGAAACCAGCCTAGGGGATCAACGGCTTTACTCCGCGTCAATTGATGATTCGGTTTGCGAGTTCTTCACCGTGCGCAAGGGCGATGACCTGCTCCACTGCCAGTTCAGAGACCAGGGAGATGAACTGTCCAGTGTCTCCGGCCATGTGCGGGGTGATGATGCAATTCGGCGCGCTCCATAGTGCGTGGTTTGCCGGCAACGGCTCGGGGTCGGTGACATCCAAGGCGGCGTGTAGCCTGCCGGCTTGCAGCTCCGACAACAGTGCGTCGGTGTCAACGATGGAACCGCGTCCCACATTGACCAGCAGTGAGCCGTCCTTCATTGCTGAGAGGAATTGGGCGTCGATAAGCTGCTCGGTTTCCGGGGTATGTGGCAGGGCAACTATCACCACATCGGCAGTGGGGACAAAAGCCCAGAGTCTGTCGAGGGAATAAATGGGGTCGCCCTGCTCATGGACTCGTTCGGTGCGGGCAAAAGAAGTTAGCTCGGCAGGCTTGAAGGGCAGAAGCCGCGAACGGATTTCGCTGCCTACTCCGCCGGCCCCGAGAAGCACTACCTTTGACCCGTGCAGCGAGCCGGTCCACGTCCTAGCCCACTGCCGCTCGCGCTGCTGCTTTCCGACCTGCGGCAGTTGGCGCAGTGATGCCAGAATCAGGGAGAGGCAGTGTTCGGCAGTGGCATCTTCCACGGCGCCCTTGGAATTGGTCAATGACATTTGTCCGGGAAGATGCTCCAGAACCCACTCGTAGCCGATGGAGAGCAGGTGGACATGCTTCAGCCCCTTGATGCGGGAGACCCTTGAACGCAGCTCAGGCTTGCTCGGACGTTCGGTAACCAGCACGTCGGCCGGTGGGGCATCATTCGGGTCATCGTCGATGTGCCAGAGGATCGGTTCGATTCCCGGAAGCTGCAGCCGGTCGACGAGATCCTGCCAGGGGAGCAATACACGTAATGCCATAAGAAGAATGTCCTTTCGGGTGCTATGACTATTGTGTCCGTTGGCTGACAGGGATGGAGAATCTGGTGACCGACTCATTACTCCGCATCAGTTATTCCAGATTGCAGATCAAATAACTAGTAGACTGAACCCATGGCTAACAAAGGGATTGTCGGAACAACCATACTGATGGGGCTTGGCTGGACGGTGTTCGTCCTTGGCCTCGTCGCTCTATTCTTCGACCCGATGGTCGGAGCGCTGTTGGCGATCGCCGGCGCGGTACAGGTCAGCGGTGGCATGATCACCGAGGCGCTGAATAGGAAGCGGGAGGCGGCCGCCGTACTGCAAAACAGCAGCGAAGAAGAAATTCCTGCAATCGATTAGTAGTTGTTCTCCACGCTCCACCGCCTCCGAGAGTACAACAGGGGTATGTGGCAGGCTAGCGAATCGCTGATTTGACGCTGCTGGCGTACGATATTGGGGCCAACGGGATCGGCAGCTGTTTTCTGACTAGCCCAGCAGATCGTCGATTCCCTTTGAGCTAGATCTTGATCCATATATGCGAAATGGTTGAGATGAGTATCTTAGGTCAGTTTCTTCTTGCCTAGCCCTCGCGCTTTTGGTTGCAGAAAAGATCTAGGGAGAATCTTGCTTGTTCACTTTATTCTGATGCTTCGGACAACTGCCAAACGAATTTTTCCAGTCTTGCCGACCGGGTCTTCTCGGTCTTGGCAATCATCAGCTGGTGCAGAATGTGATAGCGCGGCTGGGACTTCAGCGCTTCGAAAGCGGCTTTGGCAGTAGGATGTGCATCTAGAGCGCGTTGTAGGTCTTCGGGCACTTGGGCTGTGGCCTGCCCTTGGTAGGCGCGGTCCCATCGGCCATCCGCTTTGGCCTTATCGATTTCCGCTTGCCCACGAGGGCGCATCCTGCCCTGGGTAATTAGTTCCTGGACGAACTGTGTATTTTTCTCGGACCAGACCGAGGCTTTGCGTCGCGGAGTGTATCGCTGCAGGAACGTCTTCTCGTCGTTGCTGCGCCGCTGGCCATCGATCCAACCGCTGCACAATGCCTCTTGCAGTGCGTCGGCAACCATTAGCGAGGTCGGATCGGTGGTGCCCTTTTTCGCTACGAGCAGCCATACCCCGTCGCTGGTTTCTTCGTTTTCATCAAGCCAGGCCCGCCATGCGGCGACGTCTCTGAGGATCAGCGGGTCATCGTAGTCCATGGCAACTATTGTGCTGGCTATTTGCGTTGTGTGCGAATGTGGCAATGACTAAACGCGGCAAATTTTTTCAGGTAGGGACCACTCGAACACATTGGAAGTGGCTTACTTTTGCACTATTTAAACAGTTCCGGAAATCATGCCGACAGTTTACTGGCGACTTCATCGGGTAAAGGGTCGCTCATTACATCATGATAGAGATCTTCAAAATCCACCGGAGTGCAATACCTCAACGTCGAATGCAACCTTTCGTTGTTGTACCAGTGCAGATTTCAGTCGGCGATCGAGACCTTGCTAGTGGGTCGCTAGTCACTAGAAGGTGGTGGGCGTAATCTCGAACATTCCTTACCTGACTAGGCTCGCAGGAAACGCGTTTTATGTGAAAAAATTTCTTTGTGATTCTTCGGGTAATGAGCTAGATTTAGCTCAATCATCAATTCGTGGGCACGGGAATGAGCGGCTTTAGCAATAATTGCTAGTTTATTCCGTTGTGAGGTTCTTGCGCCGATTCGCACTCTTTGAAGCAGGATAATTGAAAACTAAATTAAGCGCGGCGGCAATGTCGACGGCGCTGATCACGGGATTGGTGCTCAGCGGCCCGGCAGCAAATGCAGAAGTGATTTCGGATGAGGTCATCTCAACCCCAACGGAATCGTCAACGTCAGTGGACGCACAGGCGGAACCAGTTGCGTCTCAGTCTCCTGTAGCGGACTTCGTTGAATCCGAGGAAAGCATCCTTCCAACTGAGCCAGAGACGATGCTCGATGTCGACGAGTCGATTGAGGCAGAAACGTCGGAACCTGCCATCGACCCGGCAACCGAGTCCTCGGCTGCTCCAATTGCTGTTTCCGATGTGGACGAAGAATCAGAACCCGCGGTGACGGAATCAGCTGCTTCGGCAGAACCTGACGCTGCATCTGAGCTCACTGCTGAAGTTAGCGAGTCGGCCAAGGCCACCGAACCATCAACGGACGTTGCAGACCAGGACGAAGACCCTCGCTGGGCCCAAATCGATGCGCTGATGCCTGAGGGCAGCGAGGACTGGGATGAAGCCCAGTGGGAGGCTTTCGATCAGACCGAAGCCGGGCAGGAGATGAACAGGCTTCTTGATGAATTGCTTGCTGAAGATGACAGCTGGGACGAAGAATTCGAGCTTTCGGATGAAGGACTGGCTTTCTGGGAGTCCATTACCGAACTTCTTCCCGAGGAAAGCTTCGACTGGGACGAAGCGCAGTGGGAAGCCTATTTCAGCACCGATCAAGGCCTCGAACTACTAGACCTGATGCTGCCATTCATCGCCGAAAGCATCGAAAGCGATGAAGACGCCGCTGGGTTCCAGGCGTTCCTCGAAGAAGTATTTGCCCATGATCCCGAACTGCGAGCGTACTACCTTGAATTGTTCTTCGGGATCCAGCCGGAGCAAGAAGACGATGATATCGACGAACCACAAACTGATCAGGAGATGGTTCCATCGGAGAGTGAATCTGCGTCGGCTAGCGCAGAAATCGAGCCTGCCGGTGATGTCAGTGCAGCGCCTTCGGCTAAGAAGCCAGACACAAAGAAGAGCGCCGACTCCGCAACACCAGTACTGGCGAACACTGGCTTTGACGGAGTCACCGCTGGAGTAGCGGGGCTGCTGGTGGCCCTTGCCGGTGCGGTCTTTGTTGCTCTCGGACGTCGAAAGTCGACCAAGCACTAACGCAAAGAGCCATTGGACCAGCTAAAGCTGTTCGGCCGCCGTCTATGAGACGGCGGCCGAAGAGTTTTAACCGTTTAGGCGTGAATTTTCGTTGAGGTGATGCCACGAACGGTTGTGGTAAACCAACGCGTCACCAAGTTCGCCCGGCTGAGCATCGCGTTCAATGTGCGCCTGCAGAGCGCGGGCAACAATCACCGTGGAAGTTCCGGCCTGAATCCGTTGAATAACATCGCAGCGGACCCACGCACGAACGTTGTCAAACACCGTTTCGCCGGTGCTTAAACGTGTCCACGACTGGCTCTGTGCGAAGCGGTCAATGCCGCTGGTTGCACCCAGTTTGGCAACCTCAAGGTCGTGCACATCCAGGCTATGAACGACGATCGTTGCCGCACGAGAAAGTACGTCGGCAGCCGAAGATAACGCCGAGATCGAAAAGACCAATAGCGGTGGATCAACGCTGATTGATGCCACCGAGGTGGCAGTGAGCGCAACGGGCCCGTCGCCAGCATCTGCCGTAATGACGCTGACACCACCCGGGTGTCCGCGGAAGACAGCTTTGAAGTCGTCTGCGGACAGCGAATCGGTAGCGTCGATGGTGACCTTAGACGCTGGCACCGACGAGCTCCTCGCGCAGGATGGACGCTCCGGCGCTCAAAGCGCTGAGCTTTGCCAGCGCAGTGTCGCGAGGGAACGGTGCCATGCCACAGTTGGTGCTCGCAATCAGCTTGTCCGCGTCCACAAATTCCAACGCCTTGCGCAAGGTCTGAGCGACTTCTTCTGGGCTTTCAACGGTTTCGCTGGCCACATCGATGGCGCCGAGCATGACCTTCTTGCCGCGGACCATCTCAACGACTTCAATCGGCACGTTGGAGTGGTGCGATTCCAAAGATACGGTGTTGATGGTTGAGGCCTGCAGTAGTGGGAAGGACTTCTCGTAGTGGCGCCACTGAGCGCCGAGGGTGGCCTTCCAATCATTATTGGCCTTGATGCCGTAACCGAAACAGATGTGAGCGACGGTTTCAGCTTTTAACCCTTCGCATGCGCGCTCCAGCGCTGCAATGCCCCAGTCAGCAACTTCGTCAAAAAAGACGTTGAACGCTGGCTCGTCGAATTGGATGACATCCACTCCAGCGGCTTCGAGTTCCTTGGCTTCCTGATTCAGGATGGTAGCGAACTCCCAGGCCAATTTTTCGCGGCTCTGGTAGTGAGCGTCATACAAGGTGTCCACCATGGTCATTGGGCCAGGCAACGTCCACTTAATCTGCTTGTCAGTGTATGAACGCAGGAACTTTGCATCGTCAACAAATACTGGCTTTTTTCGCTCTACTGCACCAACAACAGTGGGCACGCTTGCGTCGTAGCGGTTGCGGATGCGCACGGTCTCACGCTTTTCAAAGTCAACACCGCTCAGGTGCTCAATGAAGGTTGTGACGAAGTGCTGACGGGTCTGTTCGCCATCGCTAATGATGTCGATGCCACGCTGAGTCTGCTCCAGTACGGCAGCGCGCATGGCATCTTGCTTTCCTTCGCTCAGCTCGGAACCTTGGAGCTTCCAATCGGACCACAGGGTCTCAGGTTGGGCCAGCCATGAAGGCTTGGGGAGGCTGCCGACGATTGAGGTTGGAATTAGCTTTGAAGTCATCGTTTATCTTTCGATTCTCAGGCGACAGGAGTTGGGCAGGTGGCGGAAAATTGGTTGAGCAATTCTTGATTAGGGATGATGAAGTGCTCCTGCGTGTACTTACCCTGGCTAGCTCCGAGTCGGGTGCGTTCTTCGCGGTCGTAGTCGATCCGAGTCGGAGCGAAGTCCTGAGCGCTCAGGCTTGGACGGTAGACCGACGGGGCAGCACAATTGGCGTTGTAAATCTCGGGGCGGTAGATCTTCTGAAAGGTCTCCATGGTGCTAATCAGACTGATCAACTGCAGGTTGGTGTAGTCATTGAGTAGATCGCCACGGAAGTAGAAAGCCAGTGGAGCTACGGAACCTGCAGGCATGAAGTAGCGCACCTGCAAACCCATTTTGCCGAAGTAGGTATCGGTCAGAGAGTTCTCGTCCTGCTGGTATTCCAAGCCAAGGACCGGGTGACTATTGCCGGTGCGGTAGTAGGTTTTGGAAGTGGAGACGCTGATGGCGACCACTGGCAACTGGTTAAAACGCTGCTGGTAGGCTTCCGAATCCAAGAAATGCTGGAAGAGCTGGCCGTGAAGGTCGCCGAAATCTTCAGGTAACTTAGGAGCACCCGAGCCGTTGCTGGCCGCCGGAAGCACCACACTGAAGTCATAATCGCGGACGTAAGAAGAGAAATTATTGCCCACCATGCCATGGCTACGGGTACCGGTGAGGCGGTCGACAACGATGGTGTCTAGAACTTCAAGAAGCGGAAAATCCTGCTCTTCATTCTCGGCGGCAAAATGCACGTTGGCCGAGATGATTTCCAGTTCGAGCTCATAACGATCGCCGGCAGGATTGTCCCAGTGAGCCAGCGAATTGAAGCGACGGTTGATCATCGTCAGGGCGTTGCGCAGGTTCTGTTGGCGATTCTCACCACGGGCCAGATTTGCGAAGTTTGTGGTCACTCGTGAGGTGGCACAGGGAGTGTAATTCTCGTCGAATTTGGTGGTGCTAATGCTGAAAGTGAACTCGTCTGCCATGGCGGCCAATCTTGTGATGAGGGCCTGGGCAGGCCGAAAGTAAGTCGATGCGTCCATCATGCAGGGTCTTCATTGATATCAGGTAACTCGATATAACTATGGATTCATATAGACTCAATCTATGGTTCAAGGAACAAGCGGTTTAACATTGCAACAGCTTCGCTACTTCACCGCGGTCGCTACCGAGGGCTCCATCTCCGGTGCCGCCGACCTAATTTACGTCGCGCAGCCCAGCATGTCCGCGGCCATGAAAGAGCTCGAATCACGAGTGGGGCGCACCTTGCTGATGCGATCCGCGAGGGGCGTGACGCTCACCGCCGAAGGCGCGGAATTCCTCGGCTATGCCCGACAGGTCCTGGAGCAGGTGGAGCTGCTGGAGCATCGCTACCTCGGCCGTCCTTCCGCAAGGCGACTGCTGGGCGTCTCCACCCAGCACTACTCATTTTCGGTTGATGCCTTTGTGCGCATGGTTCAGGCCAGCGGCGCAGAGGAGTACCAATTTTCGCTCCGTGAGACCCGCACCGAGGAAATCATTGAGGACGTACGCACTCTACGTAGCGACATTGGGATCTTGTACCGCAACGACTTCAACCGGAAAGTGATCGACAAGCTGCTGCGCGAATCCAGGCTTGTCTTCCATCCGCTGTTCTTGGCCGATCCGCACATTTTTATCTCGCGCAGCAACCCGCTGGCCTCGCGTGCACAGGTGACGCTTGAAGACCTCGAGGACCTGCCGCGGCTTACCTTCGACCAGGGTGCAAACAACTCCTTCTACTTTTCCGAAGAGGTGCTCTCCACCCGTTCAAGCCAACGCGAAATTCAAGTCTCGGACCGCGCCACGATCTTTAACCTCATGATCGGCTTGGGCGGGTACACCATCTCCACCGGCATCATCAGCGACGAGCTTGATCCCTCCATCGTTGCCATCCCGCTGTCCATCGACGAGCGAATCGAGATCGGTTGGATCGACCACGCCGGGATCCCGCTCACCGATCAAGCGCAGCGTTATTTGGAAGAAGTGCGTGCGGTGGTCGCCAGCTTTGACGTTGAGGTGCTGGGCTAAAACCGTAACAGTGTGTCATCTCTAGCCTTCGAGTCGTCACACTAGCAGGGCAAAACTGCTAGATTCCACGGATTATGCTCAAAGTGGCGCGTCATAAACAGGTCGTAAACCCCGTGTCATCATGACAACTTGGCGACATATGAAGCGTGGCGACCTTGTATGAAGCCGTGAGCTCGATGCCGCTTGCGCCGCCCGGGGCAGATATCGAACCATGGAAGAACAACAAACCATCAAGAGCGACTAAGAGATCTGGCTCGAAGACGTCGCAGCAACCATCGGGAAACCGAAAGGTGCTAATGCCAGGGACGATGGAGCAGTTCCGAACGCTTTTAAGCGCACTGTGCCTCGTACCAAGTCAGTGTTCGGGCTTTGGTACGGGTTACATCTTTCGGTGCACTCCCTCGCTAGGAAACGAGAAGGAGCTATGAGCCAAGGAACCGACGCGGTCCACGCAGGGTATCGACCAAGCGGAGATTTCCGCCCGATGCTGCCACCACTACATAACTCCGCAGCGTACCAATTTGAATCCCATGCTGAAGCGATCGAAAAGTTCGCTATGCGCCAGTCCGGGTTCACGTACTCACGCACCGGTAACCCCACCGTTTCGATCCTCGAACAGCGTGTAGCCGCGCTGGAAGGTGGAGCTCAGGCGGTGGCCACCGCCTCGGGACAGGCAGCTGTTTCACTGTCCCTGTTGGCGCTGACCCAGGGACCTAAGCACATTGTGGCTTCATCCTCGCTGTACGGCGGCACGGTGGACCTACTGACCGACTCCTTCGCAGACTTTGGCATCCGCGTCAGCTTTGTTGACCAAGCCGATCCGGCAGCCTGGGCCGGGGCCATCGAGGATGAGACCCGCGCGTTTTTCCTAGAGTCCGTGTCCAACCCGCTGTGCACGGTGGCCGATCTTCCCGCTATTTCGGCGATCGCCCACGAGCACAACATCCCGGTGGTCGTGGATAACACCCTGGCCACCCCGTTGAACTTCCGCCCGCTAGATTTTGGCGCGGATATTGTGGTCCACTCGGCCACCAAGGGTCTGGCCGGCCACGGCTCGGTACTTGGCGGCGTGGTGGTGGATTCGGGAAAGTTCGACTTCTCCGATCCGCTGCGTTGGCCACAGATTGCCGCCCCACGCGTGCGGTTGAACAATACTTCCTTGCTCGAACGCCACGGCTCTGCTGCCTATGCGATGCTGGTGCGTTCCAAGTTCCTGCACGATCTAGGTCCGGCATTAGCTCCGGCCAGCGCCCAAGGCATTTTGGCCGGCATCGAAACTTTGCCGGTGCGTGCAGCGCATGTACAGCGCAGCGTGAGCACCCTGATCCAAGAGCTCTCCGGCCACCCGGGCATCGCGGCCATCCATCACCCCTCACAATCCAGCCACCCGAGCCACACCGTGGCCCAACAGCTCACCCCCAAGGGTACCGGCTGCGTGCTGGCCATCGAGTTGGCACACCCGTCGCTAGTTTCCCCGGTGATTGATGGGCTAGAACTGATCAGTTTGGCCGCGAACGTGGGGGACACCCGCACGATGATTTTGCACCCGGCCACCATGACCCATTGCCGGCTCTCGGCCGATCAGTTGGCCGACGCTGGCCTGAACGCCTCCACCCTGCGCCTTTCGGTCGGGCTTGAAGATCCTGTGGATCTGCTCGCCGATCTAAACCGCGCGCTTGATAATGCACTAAACCGGGCCCTGGCCCCACAAACTCAAGGAGCATGATGACTGGCTTCAACACTCAGGCCGTACACGCAGGCCAGGAAAAAGACCCACACACCGGCGCCGTTGTTCCGCCGATCTACCAGACCAGCACCTTCATCCAGGACGGTATTAACGTACTGCGATCCGGGCACGAATACTCCCGCGGCTCCAACCCCACCCGAGATGGTTTCCAAGACCAGCTCACCATCCTAGAAAACGGCGCGGCCGGTTTTGCCTTCGCCTCAGGTATCGCCGCCGAAGATGCGCTGCTGCGTGCCGTGCTGGAACCGGGCGATCACATCGTTCTGGGCGCCGACGGTTACGGCGGCACCAACCGGTTGATCTCCAAATTGCACAGCAAATGGGGCATCACCTCCTCGGCGGTAGACATCACCAACTTGGATTCGGTGCGAGCTGCACTGCAACCCAATACCGCCCTGCTCTGGGTGGAAACCCCGTCCAACCCACTGCTTGGCATCGCCGATCTAGCCGGCTGGGCCCAGCTGGCCAAGGAAATTGGTGCCCTGCTGGTGGTTGATAACACCTTCGCTACCCCTTATCTACAGCGCCCGCTGGACTTCGGCGCGCACGCGGTAGTTCACTCCACCACCAAGTACATCGGCGGGCACTCCGACGTGCTCGGTGGTGCGGTAATTGTGGCCGATCACCTCTTCCGCGGCCAGTCCCTGGCCGAAGCGGTCGGCTACCAGCAGTTTGCCGGCGGTGCGGTGGCCGGACCGCAGGATTCCTACCTGGCCGCCCGCGGACTGAAAACCCTGGGCCTGCGCATGGAACGTCACTGTTCCACCGCCGATAAGCTGGCCCGCTGGCTTGACGCGCAGCCAGAAGTGACCCGCGTGTACTACCCGGGTCTGGAAACCCACCCCGGGCACGAACTGGCCAAGCGCCAGCAGCGCGGTTTTGGCGGCATTGTTTCGCTGCAGCTCACCGATGAAGCCGGCGCCCGCGCCTTCGCTGAATCCATGGAGTACTTCCAGCTCTCGGTCTCCTTAGGCGGGGTGGAATCGCTGGTCTGTTATCCGCGCGAAATGACTCACGCATCGCTGATTGGCACCGAACTGGAGATCCCGGCCAACCTAGTCCGTCTCTCGGTGGGCATCGAAGAGGTCGAAGATCTGATCGCCGATCTGGAACGTGGACTGATTGCCGCCCGCGCAGCGTCGAACGCCTCGCGATCCGCGGCCAAGCCCGTAACCCAAGGGACCCGGCAGAGCGCATCCGCCTTCGCTACCGCGTAAATATCCACAGCCCGTTCGAGCTTGCCCCGCAGATCAGTCACTGCGGGGCAAACTCGTTTCCATGGACACAACGCAAGCACTCAGGGATCTGGCCACGGCGGCCCAACTGACCGCCAACGCTACTGCTGTGTTGTCCCAGACAGATCTGACCGCCGGCCACGCGGCCTATTTTGCACTCTTGACCGAGCACCTCGGCCAGCAGCAATCGCGCACACAGCTTCACGCCGCCCACGCGCTTCGTTGCACCGGCGCGCACAAACTTGATCAAGCCTCCTTTCAAGTCATCACCGACGCCGGCACCAACCCCACGCTGGAACAGATCGAAGCCACCCATGGCCACACCATCGCCGGGCGCACTCACTTCAAAAGTGCCCGCGGGTTGATGCATGACTGGTTGGACATACCGCGCAGCACCGCAGGGGACCGGTTGGTCCAAGCCGACTGCCTCATTGGCCGGATTGATGAGGCCGGCCAACAGCTCGATCCGTGGCTGCCGGAACTCGCCGCCACGTTCACCGACCCTACCGTGGACCCGCGGCTCGTTGCCGCAACGGCAAGCAAACTGCATTCGGCCCGCAAAGATCTGGGCGAGGGAAAAGCCGGCCGGGACAAACTGCGCCAGCTCCAAGCCAAATCCGTTGCTTTCCTCAACGCCGAACCCAAGTCGGCCCGCAAACACATCAATGACCTTGTCGCCGAAGTGAAATCCGGCAAGCGCCCACTTAAAGCCCTGCTTGAATGCATCGGCATCTTCAAGCGGGGCACGCGCCAGGGACTCGTGGAATATGTGTTGCGAGTTTTGCCCTCGCACGCCGCGTTCATTGAGGCATTTTTCGCCAAGGTGGATAACCCTGCCACGGTGGCCGGCAACCGTGAGCGGTTAAAGGACTCCGAGGCTCAATTCACCGGCGAGCCGGGCAGCGACTGGGACGATGAAGAATCAATGCCCGACTGGGCCAAGGGTGGAAACCGGTCCGGCCCGGACGACGAGGATCCGGACGACTCACCCGCCGCCGACGATCCGGACGAAGATCCGGGCAGCGACGATCCGGACGACGATCCTGACAGCGAGGATCCCGACGACGCACCGGCCGATTCGAGCGACTCACAAACTCCGGAACCCGCAGCTCCGTGGGAAGAGATGAAGCCCGAACGACGACGGCTGATCGGCCTGATGGCCTTACTCATGACTAACCGGACAACTGATTCGCAGCCTGAACCGGGATTCGGCTCAGCGCAGGTGAGCATCGTGATGAACTGGGAAAAGATGCAACGCCAAGCACAAGATTTCGCCGTCACCTCCAGCGGAATCCCGTTATCGCCCGGTGAAGCCAGAGCCGCGCTGTGTACCGCCGGCATTTACCCGCTAGTACTCAATGGCGCTTCTCTGCCCTTGGACCTCGGTCGAACTCAACGGCTCTTCTCCAAAGCCCAAGGCCGAGCGATCCGGGCCGCCTACCGAGGCTGCTCCTACCCTGGCTGCAGCATGCCCGCCGAACGTTGCGAACTGGACCATCTGGATCCGTGGGAAAAGGGCGGACTCACCGACATCGCCTCGGCCGACCTCAATTGCCCGATCCATCACATCGGCCGGCACTGCGGACTCTTCCGGACGGTCAAGATCGCCGGCCACCGGCCACTGGTCTTGCTCTCCACAGAACTTGATCCCGAACAAAAGCTCCGGGTTAACACCTATTTCATGACGCCGAACGAGGCGCTTGACGCAGAAGCCATGGCGCAGCAGCTGACGATCGGGTGGCGGGCTGGAGCGCTGGCCCTAGAATTTGCTGAAGCCTAGGCGTTCGCAGCCAAATGCTTGGCAGATAGTTCAAGGTAGTGCTCGGCGTTGACGTTCAGCCCGGCCACTTCCTCATCGCTGAGCTCACGGCGCACCTTGGCCGGCACACCGGCAACCAATGAACGCGGCGGAACCTGTGTGCCTTCGAGTACTAGCGCCCCGGCGGCCACCAACGACTGCTCACCAATGACCGCGCCATTCATAATGGTCGCGCTCATACCCACCAGGCAACCGTCGCCCACGGTGGCACCGTGCACTACCGCCGAATGTCCCACGGATACTCCAGCGCCCAATGTGCAAGGGAAACCCGAATCGGCGTGAAGCACCGCGTTGTCCTGCAAATTGGTGCCAACACCAACGCGAATCGGGGCCGAATCCCCGCGCACAGACACCCCGTAGAAGGCGCTGGCCTGATCGGCCAGGACCACGTCTCCGCTCAACACGGCGGTGGGTGCGATAAATACGTTGTTGCCGACCTGGGGAGTCGACCCGTCAATAGTAATAATGTGGCTCATGCCACCTACTCTAATTGGCGGGCGAGCCCGGTGCGAGTTACGAGAAGACGATTGTGCGCTGACCGTCGAGCATCACGCGATACTCGGCATGCCACTGCACGGCACGAGTCAGTGTGCGACCCTCAACGCTACGACCCAACTCCACTAATTGCTCGGCGGTGCGGGTGTGCGACACGTGAGTGACTTCCTGATCAATGATCGGCCCCTCATCCAGATCCGCGGTGACGTAGTGTGCGGTCGCGCCGATCAGCTTCACACCGCGAGCGTAGGCCTGGTGATAAGGCTTGGCGCCCTTAAAGGAAGGCAAGAACGAGTGGTGAATGTTGATCACGCGCCCCTCCATCCGCTCGCACAACGAGTCGGAGAGGATCTGCATGTAGCGGGCCAACACCACCAGTTCGATGTTGTAATCTTCGGCGAGCTTAAGCAGCTCCGCTTCAGCCTGCGACTTGTTCTCTTTGGTTACCGGCAGGTGCACAAAGTCCACACCGTAAAAATCTGCCATCGGCTTGAGATCCAGGTGGTTGGAGACGATCACCGGCACGTCGATGGCCAGCGTTCCGGCACGCTGCGCAAACAGCAAGTCATTGAGCGCATGGCCGGCCTTGGAGCACATGATCATGGTGCGCACCCGATCGGCCGCGTCAGCAACCTTCAACGACATCGCAAACTGATCGCGAATCGGTGCCAAAGACGCACGAGCCTGATCCAAGGACTGTTCGGTCTCAACCTGGATCCGCATGAAGAACGTGCCGGTTTCGGGGGAGAGGAACTGCTGCGACTCGGTGATATTGCAACCGGCACCCAAAAGACCTCCGGAAATGGCGTGGACAATACCGGGGCGGTCGAGGCAAGACAGGGTGACGATGTACTGGTTCATGGGTTCTAAGTTAGCGCCCGCCAGCGTTTTTCTACCAATTGCGTGATCTACGTTGCGTCGCCCAAGTACTTCGCGGCAGCCAGCGCAGCCTTTCGACCGGCCCGGGTAGCGCCCAACGTAGAAGCCGAGGCACCGTAGCCGACAAAAAAGATCCCCGGCATCGCGGAAGCCGAAACCCCATCTTCCTCCATCACGATGCCGCCGGCCTCGGTATGAAGTTTGAGGTTGCGCAAATGGCGGTGGGCATGACGGAAGCCGGTCGCCCAGAGTATCGCGTCGATCTTCTCCCGCGTTCCGTCGACAAACACCACCGCGTCAGATTCCAGTCGGGCGATCTTGCCGCGGGAAACCAGCGCCCCGGAATCGATCCCGGCGCGCATCTTCTCGTTCAGCAGCAAACCGGTGGTACCGACTACCGACTTGGGCGGTAACCCAGCACGAGTGCGCTCATTAACCTGCCGCTCCACATCCAGCCCCCATTCGGCACCGGCGAATTCCCGCCAGTCAGGCGCTCGCCGAGTGGACCAGAGGGTGTCGACCCCGGCCTCACGCAGCTGCACAATAAATTGTGTGGCGCTAGCCCCGGCTCCGACTACTAGCACTCGCCCGGAGAACTGGGACGGGGAGATGAACCCATTGGTATGCACCTGTGGTCCGTCAAACTGTCCGGGGTACACCGGCCAGAACGGGTTGGACCAGGTGCCGGTCGCGTTGATAAGGGTGCGAGCGGTGTAGAGCTGATCGGCGTGCACCTCAAAGTGGTTCTCCAACCGCGTTACCGAGGTGACCGTGGCCGAATGGCGCACCGGTAAGTTGAAGCGTCGCTCGTACTCGCCGTAGTACTCCTTAACCACGGCCGACGCGGGCCGGGTGGAGTCCTGATTCTCCAACGGGAAATCTGGCAGCGGGTGAATATGGTGCGTCGCGCCCAAGGTGAGCGAGTCCCAACGGTTCTGCCACGCGCCTCCAGGACCGGGGTTTGCATCGAGCACGAGGAAGTCCACACCGCGCTTGGCCAGATGGTAGGCAGCTGAGAGCCCGGCTTGCCCGGCCCCGATCACAATTGTTGAGTACACATCCAAAGGTAACCCTGCGCACTGCGCTCTCATTCCCGAACCGATTTTCGCTACACTGGAACGCGTGACTGGCGTTAGGTGGGTAACCACCGGGGAGCTAATCGTGCGAGCCGCGCGCCTGGGTTTGCACACCACCCGCCTTGGCAACGAGGCGCCTACGGAAGGATACGCGTGAGCGCACGCATTCTCGACGGAAAGGCCACCGCGGCCACCATCAAGCAGGAACTTGCTGAACGTGTGGCCAAGCTGAAGGCTGAAGGTCACAGCACCGGGTTGGGCACCATTTTGGTCGGCAACGATCCGGGCTCCGCATGGTACGTCGGCGGCAAGCACAAGGACTGCGCCGAGGTCGGCATCGAGTCGATCCGCGTGGACCTGCCGGAGGAAACCACCCAGGACGAGCTGCTCGCCAAGGTCCGGGAACTGAACGAAAACCCGGCCTGCACCGGCTACATCGTGCAGCTGCCCCTGCCAAAGCACATCGACCAGGACGTCATCCTCGAAGCGATGGATCCTGCCAAAGACGCCGACGGACTGCACCCGATGAACCTCGGCCGCCTGGTCGCCAATGTGAACCGCCCAATGAACTCCCCGCTGCCATGCACCCCGCTGGGTTGCGTGGACCTGCTGGCCCGCCACGATATCGACCTGAACGGCAAGCACGTGCTGGTGCTCGGCCGCGGCGTGACCATCGGCCGCCCGGTCGGACTGCTGCTCACCCGCCGCAGCGTGAACGCGACCGTGACCCTGGCGCACACCGGCACCACCAACCTTCCAGAGCTGCTGGCCCAGGCCGATGTCATCATCGCCGCCGCCGGCGTGCCGCACATTGTGAAGGCCGATGCGATCAAGCCCGGCGCGATCGTGCTCGACGTGGGTGTCTCCCGCGTGGATGGCAAGGTCACCGGCGACGTTGACCCGGCCGCGGCCGAGGTCGCCAGCTGGATCAGCCCGAACCCGGGCGGCGTCGGTCCGATGACCCGCGCAATGCTGCTGAACAACGTGGTCGAGGCCGCTGAACGCAACGCCGCCAACGCTTAAGCACCTCAGGTCTAAGTAGTCCAAAGCCCGCGCTCCCAGCGCGGGCTTTGTTGTACTCCCGCGGGAGTATCCCGCCTCCGCCCTCGGCCGCATGCCCTCACTATGCGCGCCAGAGTATTCTCGGTTTTATGAGAAGACGTGCGATGTTCCTGCCCGTGGCGGTCGCCGTCGTCCAAGTGGTGGGCACCCATATGTCCGCCTGGCGCCATGGCACAGAGCTCGCGCCCGGAGCATTGGCACTGCTGCTTGCCGGGCCGGCTCTCCTGATTTTCCGCCGCCGAGCACCGGGTGCGGTCGCCGCAGGGTGCGCCGCGGCGACCCTGGCCTGTGTGGCCGTCGGCCTCTCCGGACCCTATGTAGTAGCCATGGCGATCGCGCTGGTGCTGGCTCTGGTCTCGGGGGCACGCTGGTGGGCGTGGGGATCGGCTGCCGCTTTTGCCGCCGGGGTGATCGGGCTGTACCTGTGGCGCGGCACCCCGCCACTTTTCAGCCTGCTGTGGCTAGTGGTTTTGCTGCTCGTCGCGGAACTTGCCAGGGCCGGCCGGATGCGCCGGGTCGAACACCGCCGCGCCGAAGCCGAACAGCGACAACACCAGGCCGACCAGGAACGGCTGGTGATCGCCCGCGACATCCACGACGTGGTCGCGCACTCCCTGTCGATGATCAACGTGCAGGCCTCGGTCGCCCTGCACCTGGCCGACAAGGATCCCGATCCGGTCAGACTGCTCGAAGCCCTGGCCAATATCAAGGCCGGTTCCGCCCAGTCGCTTTCTGATGTGCGTGAGGTCCTCTCGGTGCTGCGCCAGGATGCCCCGCGCATCCCGAGCCAGCGCCTTGAACAGCTCCCGGAGCTGCTCGCCCAGCTCACCGGGATCCACACCAGCTATTCGCCTCCCGGTCCAGTGCCAGCGTGGGTGGATGAAAAAGTGGAAAACACGATCTATCGGGTGGTGCAGGAGTCGCTGACCAACGTGGTGCGCCATGCCCAAGCCACCCGGGTGGAGGTCACCGTGCAGCTCACCGAAACGCAGGCGCTCGTGTCCGTGGCCGATGACGGGATCGGACTGGGGAATGCGGAAGAAGGCAATGGCCTGCGCGGATTGCGCGAGCGGGTTGCCGCTCTGGGCGGTACCGTTGAGATGACCGGACCTCCGGGAACCCGCATCACCGCCAGCATCCCACCCCAGGAGGAATCATGAGCATCGGCGTGCTGATCGTCGACGACCAGTCGCTGATCCGTGCAGGATTCAGCGCGCGGCTGGCCGCCGAAGAGGATATGACCGTGCTGGGAACCGCTGGCAGCGGCACCGAGGCGGTGCAGCTGGCGCGCGCCACGACCCCGGATGTGGTGCTGATGGATATCCGCATGCCGCACGGCGACGGAATTTCTGCGACCGCCCAGATCACCGCCGATCTGCCCACGCGGGTGATCATGCTGACCACTTTCGAGCTCGAAGAGTACATTTTGGATTCGATCCGGGCCGGGGCCAGCGGGTTCCTGGTCAAAGACACCGAGCCGGCCGCGCTGATCGATGCGGTGCGCATTGTCGCCGGCGGGGATTCGCTGCTCTCGCCCAGCGTCACCCGTACGTTGTTAAATCAGATCGCTGCCGGAAGTGCACCTAAATTAGTAGCCGATCCGCGGCTGGCCGAGCTCACCGCCCGGGAGCGCGAAGTGCTGATCCAGATCGGCACCGGCAAGACCAATGCGGAGATCGCGGCGGAACTTTTTATCACCCCGCTGACCGCCAAAACTCATGTTTCGCGGATCATCGGCAAGCTGGGGGTGCGTGATCGCACCTCCCTGGTGGTCCTGGCCTACGAATCCGGGCTGATCACGCCAGGGGAAGCCCTAGGCAGTGCGTAACCTGACGCTCGACTGAGCTTCAATTTTCAAGTCGTCGGATAAAGTGGTGGCGGAATCACACGCAACAAACACTATCGAGGTACCCATGACGGAAAATACTGGCGGCCAGCCGCAACGCCCATACGAGCAACCGCAGCAACCGCAACAACCACCCATTCAAGTCACCAACCACATTGTTGTGGTGAACCAGAAGAGCATGCTGCTGGCCTATGTGCTGTGGTTCTTCCTCGGCCAGTTGGGCATTCACAAGTTCTACCTCGGCCAGGTAGTGGCGGGCATCGTGTACCTGGCGCTGGGCGTCGTCGGCTGGGCCACGACCTTCATCCTGATCGGCTGGGTGCCTTTGGGCGTGCTGTGGATCTTGCTGATTATCGACATTTTCACCATCCCGGGCACGGTGCAACGTATCAACCAGCGCGGCACCACCCGATACATGGCATAGCGTACCGGCAGACTGCCCACGGGAGTACACGATCAATGCACAGTGTCTTCCGTAGGCGGATGTGCCGGTGGGCGGATCGAGGGAGAGTGGATGCATCAGTTCCCACGACCCAAGGAGCATCATGATCACGACTCTCGCCCACGCCGCAAGCTACGGACCAGGCCCGTTCTGGTTCTTCCCGATTTTCTGGTTCCTGGTGATCGGCTTGCTGATCTTCACCTTCAAGCGCAGCCGCTGGCAGCGCCAAGGCCAGGCCAGTGCAGAAGGGGTGTTGCGCGAACGCTTCGCCCGAGGGGAGATCGACGACACCGAGTACCGGCAACGTCTTGAGGTCTTGCGCACCAAGAAATAGCCATTAACCGCAGCAGGCCCGCCAAGTGCGGGCCTGCTGCGGTTTATTAGGCGTCCTGCGTGGTTTTGGCCGCTGCCGCGGTGCGCTTGTCGAAGACCAGCGCGCCGACTTCCTGCTCGGCCTGGTTGCGGAAGGACAAGTCGATGCCGGAGCGATCGCGAATCAGGCTGACCGCGATGAAGGACACTGCCACCACGATCAGCAGGTACACGGCCACCGCGGTGGTGCCGCCGGTGGCCTGAACCAGGGCCTGGGCAATGGTCGGGGCGAAAGCGCCGCCGACGATCGCGCCGATCGCGTAGGAGATCGAGACCCCCGAGAAGCGCACCGAGGCGGGGAAGAGCTCGGAGTACAGGGCCGCCTGCGGGCCGTAGGTCAGGCCAAGGCCGATGGAGAACAGCCCGAAGGCCACGTAGAGCAGGCCCAGCGAGCCGGAATTCACCAGGGCGAACACCGGGAACAGCGAGATCGCCAGGATGATGAAGCCCAGCTGGTAGGTGCGCTTGCGGC
>Ga0308166_1001197_pt1 | contig 28656 bp, 33 predicted proteins | sample PhyCR2_2_FD_202137 | JGI IMG/M metagenome (GOLD analysis project Ga0308166, IMG submission 202137) | Phyllosphere microbial communities from UC Gill Tract Community Farm, Albany, California, United States - DLSLCC.R2 | ecosystem: Host-associated > Plants > Phyllosphere > Unclassified | place... | reverse complement strand
GACAGTTTTGCGTTTTCTTTGAACTGTGCTGAAAGCCACGGAAGCCGGGGGCCTCTCGCGACAGTTTTATTTCTCCAAATCCAGGTAAGCCCGCTAGCAGACCTCGCCCGTATCAGCCAATCAGCAAGTGACTCAGTTGCCATGGCGATTTTTCTCCGGGCTCTTGGTAGATGCCATGATGTACCGGTTGGGCTCACCCTCTACCTGGATAATGAGCTTCTGAATGGCGAGCTCCTTCAGTTTTTGCGAAGTCTTGTTGTAACCCCATCGAGTGAGGCGCTGAACCCTGCTGACACCAAACTCTTCGTTTAGTGGGAGCGCAGCGATCAGGTGCTGGTCGTTCTCAAAGGTCGTATGTGCTGCGTCAATCCCCTCAGACCCATCATCGGTGTCCGTGGCATCGAGAGCAGCCAGCTCCAGAAATTGACGTAGGCCATGCACACCTTTCCAGTAGGCATTCTCCCAAACCTGCTTTGGGTATCCGCCAAGGAAGGCCTCGTGGAATGGAGCCTGCTCACGGTCGCCGATACGATCCTGATTGGCGTCGTTGTGACCCTGACGACCGCCTTCACATTCGCAAAACTGCAGCAGCTCGACTACCTCAACACCACTGAAATCTGATTGCCTGCGACCGCTCCAGGGCATCCTGCCGCAGTGATTGAAAAAGAAGGTGGGAGCATATTCTGCGGGATTTTCGTGCTGCGTGATGATCATGGCGCTTTCCAAGGTACTTGGGTGTAGTGCATAGGCGGGAGGCATTGGACTGAGCAAAGCCAAGGCGATGGAGGGCTTTCGGAACTTACCGCTCAGAGCTCAGGCCACTGATAAGCTTCGCCCCCAGAGTCTATCAGGAGCTGGCGCACATGCTTGTAGTCGACCTGCACGTCGGCATCTATAAAGAACTCCATGCGATCGCATCTCACCCATGTGTCGCCAACCACCCACAGCACCGATACCGGAATAGCATTCATAAGCTGCATCACTGGCGCCAGCAGCAGCGGGTGATCCTCATACAGGCAAGGGCTTTCATCTGGGTTGCTACCCGGCCTGCTCACATCGCACCCCCACCTGCCTTATGCCAGTAGGCACCGCTCACATCGGCCTTGAGCGGGTGTCGGTCCATCTCGCTGGGCCAATGTGCGTAGAGTGAAGGTGTGCCGTCTTCAAGAAAGACAACAGCGCCCGGATGGCCGCTGGCGTGGAGCTCATCAATCAGGTCGGCCATGTCCTTGCAGATCGCTTTGAAGCGCTGAGCGTATTTAGCAGGCAATTTTTTCGGCATGGTCAGATTCATTCTGCAGGCGCGAGAATCGCGTACCCTCATAGATAAAGCCCGCGCTCAGGCGGGCCTTGACAGCAGAGGGCTCCGCTCACTTAGCGCGGGGCCTTGAGATTGTCGATGAACATGGCCACAGACTCAACGGTGGGATCTACGAGGCCATGGTAGGAGTGGAATTCAAAGAATTCGTCTTCCTCGACCCACTGGGCCAGCTCATCCGCGTTAAACGACCAGCGTTGGCCGTTTTGAGTGAAGTGGGTCCAACCATCATCGTTCGAGGTGATATCGGTAACCATAACAAAGCCCTTTTGGTGAGAATGCTGTAAGGTATCTGTGATGACTAGATTATAGTTCTGTTAAACAGAACAAATCAAGATGTTAGTACATCGCTCAAGTAGATTCTATTCTGTTTGGCTTTATGCACTAAGAAGGCCATGGCATTACCAGCTCCCGTAGTAGGAGTGATATCACTCTTTTTGATCGCGTTTACCAGCCTTTTCAGCAGCAGGCTTGGCGACTCTGGACGCCGAGGGCCGCTGTGGCGGTTTTTTGCTGAGAGCTGCGACCTGCTCCAAGGCTGAATTTTCACGTCCTTTGGCCTCGGCAGCAGCCAGGATTGCGACCTTCGCTTCCGCATTCGCATCCTTCAGCGCGGCCTGGGCTTCGCCTAAACTCTTTTCGAGCTGCTGCAGCTGTGTTTCTTGGCTGGAGCCTTTCGACTTGGAAATGCTCAGCTCTTCGCGAACCTGGTTCAGCTCCATCCGCATGCCCTCGAACTGCTTGAGCTCGGTTTCCAGTGCCGACACCTTGGATTTCTCAATGCTCAGGGCTTCATTGGCTTTGGTGATATCGAGGCGCAGATTGATGCAGGTATCCGCATCCACCGCGTGCTGTTTCTCAGCTGCAGCAAGCTTACCTCTGGCTTCGGCCTCCATGTCCCTGGCCAACTGCGCGTGACGCAGCTGATCTTTCAGCTGCACCTCAAGCTCCTGCACCCGTGCTGCAGCCGTATTGCGGGAGGCCTCGGCGGAATTCTCTACAGCAACGAGTCGTTCTTTAACCTGTGCCAGCTCGACTGCCAGGCTCTGCTTTTCACCGATTGCCCGCTCCAGCTGATTACGCAGCTCGGTAATCTGCGCTCTCTCTACGTCCAGCTGTTCCTCGATGGCATCAACGGTTTCCGCAGCATCTGCAAGTGCACGCTCGGCTTGCTCTCTCTGCTCGCCCGCGTTGCGAATAATCTCAGTGACTCGACGCTCACTCGCCTGAACAGCTCTATGGTTGAGCTCGATCACTAGACTCTCTACGCTTGCAATAAGGTGCTGTTTCGCCTCGCTGAGCCTTTCAGCAACCTCGATGGGCAGCTCTGGCGCTGGCGTTTTTTCAGCGGCAACCTGACTTGCAAGGTATTCCTCCCAAATCTGCTGGATTCGTTGGTACCTACCTCCGCCGAGCTTGCGCTTGATGCTAAAACCGTTGGCCGGTTTCTGCTCTTTTTGAAGGGCTAGACCGGCTTCAATGATTTCTTCGTTGGAGTAGGTGGCTGGGCGCATGGGTAAGGGGCTCCTGGGGGCCCAATGAGAATAGTACAAACTAACAAACTAACAAACTAACCCCGCCTCCTGGTGGTGCATCCCCTCCCGGTCGACCAGAGTTGCAGTTCAGTTGCCACGCAAAAAAAAAGCCCTAGCTCGATGGCTAGGGCTCTGGTGGGTGAGATGGCTGTGTCACTCAACCTACGGCGAATTTCTTAAACAGTTTGCTCGGTATGCGTGGCTCGACCATCACTCGGTTGTCGGCCACTTATCCCGGCATCCAGGGCGCTTGCACCGCTGCCAGTCGGGCACATCACCAGCCGGTTCTGAATGGATGCCCCACCTAGTTTGGGGGTTGATGATCCTTGCACCTGTCTCAATTCTGCTGGATCTGCTTCTGCGCAAGCGAGTGAGTCAAGCGCCTGTCTACGAACACTGATCGGATAACGGAACACCCCCAATCAAGGGGGGAGGGAAGCGCTTTCTGTTGTATTAGCGTTTGTCGGTCAGCGCAGCTTTGCCAGGCGCGGGAGGCCTGGCACATCCTGGCGTAAGTCAATCAGCACGTTGTATCTGTGCTGCTCCCAGCGGTCGAGATTGAGGACCACGAAGTCCTCCCAGGATCGCAGCCCTGCTTCCAGTTCCTCCAGCGCGTAAACCGTGAGGCTTGTTTGCTGCTGGTAGCGGTTGATCCACTTCTGCTTGGCGGGGGGTGATGACCATGGGAGCGTTTCCCTATCGCTGGGGGACTGCACGGTTGTTGAAGTAAAAACCGACTACTCCACCTAAGAGCGGGCCTGCAAAACCTAGCAATGGCGTGAAGTATTCACCCTTGAATGCCGCTGCCAGGAACAAGCCGATGAATAGGGGGTAGACGATCAGAAAGGACAGGATCACTGGATAGCGCTTTGTGATTCGCTCAGTCCCTGGCTCAGCCTGGCCAAGCCCCCCGCATGTGCCACAAGCTAAGCCAACGTGACCTTGCCCCTTCAATTCGTGGTGTTTCACACACACAGCGCATGAACTGCCATCGCGCCCAGTTTTACAGGTTCCTTGGCTTGCACAATGCGCGCAGGGGTATAGATTCGCTCGAATATCCATCGGCGCTGGTTTCCTACATCGATGAGGCCCGCATGTACGACGCCATATCGCCCATCTGCTCGACGATGGCGGCTTCGCTTGCTTCGTGCGCGGCGCTAATCTTGGCTTTCATTCTCAGGCACAAACCGCAATCGACGTGCGCCCAGTTGCTGGCGCCGCTGCTGGCTTCCCCGAGCCAAGTGCCGCATGGCGCCTGCTCGGCTTCATCGTCGTCAGGGTAGGGATCAAAGTGCGTGGCCATCGTCGTTTCCGTGATCAGTTAACTGGTTTCTCATCGTGAGAAAAGTAGCCACCGTAAGGCTCATCGAACTGGCTACTCCTTTCGGCCATTGCGTCTTCTGAACTGCACGGGCCGGTGATCCACATTGCTTCGGCAGACGCCCGAGTTTCGAACTGCCAGCGCTCCTGGCCGTCGAAATGAAGATCAGGAGTCAACACCACGGGAAGCTCTGTACTGGCTGCACTTACCGGCTCCGCAAACTCAACGCTTTCAGTACAGTACCAGTCCCAAGCCGCATCACTGGTTTCAAAAAGTGGGCGCCGAGCGACACCGACGGTTCCATCGTAGATCAGGTACAACCTCCGACCATCCTCAAAGTCAACCGCACCTACCGAACGTGACATATTTCTTTCCTGCTCGATCCTGGGCGCGAAAACCGCGCCTCTCTACGTCCTTGGCCCCGGTTATGGCCAGGGCTTGGGTCCTGCGAAGACGATTTTCGTTAACTCAGCAGGCCGGCGAACGGCCCTTCGTATTTGAAGTTGATTAGCGCGTATAGGTCGCGCTTTTCGCTATCGCTGCAACTGGCTTTCGAATCTTCGTAGTAATAGAGTGAATTCGATTTGAGGTCTCCCACAATGTCCACCCACGCCACGTCATACCAGCCCCGTTCTTCACCCGGAACCGGATCGGCATTGTACTGAGCCTTCAGATCAAAGCGCCTGGTAGCCGTCCACTTGTACACGCTGGCACCGGGCTCGAAAGCGTAGAGAAGCTCCAGTTTGGCGTTGAGGTTTTGAAGCGCTTCCTGCGGGGTTTTACCTGTTGCTGACGGGAACAGCGGGTTATCGCCCAGAAAGGCCATAGCTTCGGTCGCTTGGAAGTCGTCGCCGTCGAGCATGTCGAACAGGAAGTCGGTGGTCGAGCGATGGGCGACAATAGCCCGGAAGCCGCCACCATAGCGCTGATCTTCAACGCCCAAATGGTCTTGGGTCGCTTCAAGGTATTTGTTCAGTGCATCCAGTTCCATGGTGTTATCCTTCACTGCTGTACGTTGATTGCAAACACCTCGACCGGCTCAGCGCCAAAGTGCGGGTGGGTGATTGTCGTCACGCGGTAGCCACGCCATGGCAGCGACAGGCGACGGGCTACATCACTAGGCCAGGGCTTAGGGAGCAGCTGAGCGATTTCCCTTAACTCTTTCTCAACTCGGCAGCATAGGCGCGCAGCACCTCACTACGAAGGTTGCGATCCAGCTTTACGAGTCCCAAGGCGAAGCCGTAGAAGCCGTCCTCCGGGGCTGGCACGATCTCGACTCCTGGAAAGTTGGTCACAAACTCCATGAAGCCAACCTCAAACTCATCAGCGCCCTTAGCAGCACGAAGCAGGGTAAGGTCGTCAGTCGCGGCTACCTGCTCAAGAGCGCTTGCCATACCATTCCGCCACATGCGGCTGTCGTCACCGCCAGGCATCAAGCTGACAATCAACTCGGTCAGCGACTCATGTGTTTGCTCAGTGGACATGCGTTGTTTTCCGTTAATTGGAGAGCAGGCTCAGAGCCGCAGTCGAGTTGCGCAAATTGGATCGCAACCCCCAGGCACCCACGGCGGCAACACTGGTGGCCACTGCACCGCCAACAGCTGGCAGGACGAAGGCCAGCGAGCTAAAACCCATGTTCAGGCCGACCGCGTACAACGAGAGAGCCACAGACGCCCAGGCCAGGGCTTTGACTGGGAGTGATTCCCGCTTGCGGGCCTGCTCAGATTTCAGCGACTCGACACGGCGTTGAAGGGCCGTTGGCGGATGCTGCATTAGCTGCTGTACGTGCTTATTCATGAGTTGATTCCTATAACTCTGCGTAGATCGTCTTGACCCGAGCGGTTGCGTGAGCATTGGCTTGGGCAGGCTTACCGTAATAGAACTTGGTAACGGCCTCCCACATGTCGCCTTGGTTGCCCCCTGATTTGTTCACGAACCACCAAGCGGCAGCACGGTAGTTCGTACAGGCGTCCTCTTTTACTGACGCGATCGACACACCGAGTCCGCTAGCCATCAAAGGTATGGCCGGATCACCCAAGCCCATGGGTCCGTATAGATTGCGCAATTCAGCACGGTGCTTGCTCTCTGAACTGGCACCCTGTACCTCGGCCAGAGCCATCGCCTGGAACAGTTTCACGGGGATACTGAATTCCTGTGCAGCGGCGGCAGCACATGCCGGAAAATCTTCGGCCTGAGCCTGCGCGGTTGAGATCGCCACGCCGATCATTAAGATCAATCCACTTACCTTTTGCTTCATGCTGAAATCCTTGGTCATAAACGTGACGCTAAAATGAGCTTGCTTCTACGTTCTCGGCCCCGGCTGTTTGAGGGCCAGGGCTTGGGGTACAGCGGGCGATTTCCTCGAACTATATGCCCTTCGGCCAGTGCTCAAGAATGAGCGCCTGGATGGCTTCGGCGTTACCAGCCCGAATGAGGGTTGCCCAATAGGTAGGATGGCCCCCGCAAACGTCTGCACTGTTGTGCCCCACGTAAAGGTCTACGCGGTCAGAATCTTTGTAACGGGACTCACGGACGAAGATGTACTCCCCCTCGCACATGCCGCCATCCGAATAGCGCTTCAGCCAAATGCGATCAGGGTGCTCAGGGTCTTCAGCGTCGTGCGGCTCCACTTCGACAACGGGGACACCATGCGCCACTAGCGCATCAGCGACTGCCTGGGTGTCTGCAAAAAGCTTGTTCACTACAGAAATCCGTGAAGTTAATGGGGTTTATTCTCGGCATGGGCCTATTTGGCCGAGCGACCTTCCTTCCAGGTCATCGCGTAGAAAATGACGATGCCCAAAATGGCGCCGATAGGGCCTGCGCGCTCCATCCATGTGGTTGAAAAAGTGGGGAAGGCCAGTTTTAGCCCTATGAGAATCATGGTGGCAACGAGCCACCCAAAGCCTGCTGCCACGGGTGTGAGCAAAATCCGTTTGACGATCAGGTCCGTGTTCATAGCGACTCCTTTTGGGTTGTTAATGTGCCGGTTCAACGTGGCTGCCCAGCTCGATGGCTGGGCTTGGGCAGTGCCGATTTCCTATGATTCAAACGTTGTGTTTAGCAGGTCAAAAAGACGATCTTTCCTGGCCACATCTTCTGGCTGCTGCCTAACAATCCGCTCCAACGCCGCACGATGTTCAGGCGTTTTGCTGACAACCTGCTGAGCATGTTTTTCTACTCGATCAAGTGCGCACGCACTGCTGATGGCGGCTTTGTCACCGGCGCTACACAAGAGACGGTGCCAAAGGCTTCTGTAATTCGTCCCAATCAAAGCCAATTTGTAGGCTGCCAGCGCGGCGCATACTTCGCCTTCAATGGGGTCTGTGGTGAATTCGCGCAGGGTCATGGTCCGTTTTCCTAGACGATTGGGCTTTCGGCCAAAGCCATACACGGCACAGGCCGAATTCCAATTTCACGCAAAGCCGCTAGGGTTTGATCGAGCCAGCTTGCAGACCATCCATCCTCGATAGCCTCTTGCGCCCAACGCTTGAAAGTTTCGGGATCATTCGTCCGCCGCAGCGGGCTAACGAACGCCTCCCGTGCAGGCCAAATTGCTTCGGCAATCTGCTGCCGCTGCAAGGAAGACAGCTCATGTACCTCTTTGGTGTACGCAAACTGCCAGCCGATTTTCTTTGCTGCATCCATGATCGCTTTCAGGATTGCCGCGTGCATCTTTTCGTTCATGATGCGGTCAACCGGTCCAGCTACCAGCGTGAGGTCGATGCCCTCTAGTTCGGTAAAACCCATGTTCGCTCCTGCTCGATCCTGGGAGTGTTAACCACACCCCTCTACGTCCTCGGCCCCGGTTTTTAGGCCAGGGCTTGGGGCAGCAGCGCGTTTTCCGGTAGGTCAGTCGAGGCCGCGCAGGGGCAGGCCAAAATCATCGCGCAGCACGCGCAATTGCTCTTTATCCATTTCTTCCAAGTCCGAGCAGTCGGCATCGGCCAGGCCCTGACGACGCAACAGTGCAGCAACGTCCTCAACCTGGACAATGAACCGGGCCAGGTCAGCAGCTGCGTATAGAATGCCCTGCTGCAACTTGGTCGGTTTCCGAGGGCGCCGGGGCTTTAAGCTGGTGCTCATGGTCTCGGTTTCCGATCAATCGTCGTCAAATTCTTCAAGCTGGCCGAAAAGTGCGATTTCGCCCAAGTGGGTTTGGTCGGCCTTTGCGTGCTCAAGCTCGCGCAGAATCTTTTGAGCCAGCGCAAGAGCTTGATCCTTCGGGATGACCAAACGAACGAGGTCCGGGTAGTGAGACTTCCCGCCCCACATTTGCTGGCCCTTGCCAACGGTGAATTCTTGATCCTTGCTGCGCATGGTGTGCTTTCCTATCGGCTGATACCTTGTTTCACGGACGCGAAACCGCATCCTGTCTACCGCCTTAGCCCGCACAAGGCGGGCCGCAGGGTGAAGAGTTAAGAACTCAGCCACTCATCGAAGGTCTTGATGGGCCAGCCCAGTTGCTTGGCTTGCTCAACGTAAATGGCATAGCGGTCTTGAAGACTTCCCATGCGTTCGCCCTCAATCAACGGTCAGGGTTGCAAACTTGCCGTCCGCGACGTACTGCTGCCACAGCGCGATTGCCTTTTCTTGCTGGTCCTTCGGGAAGGCCGTTACCACATTGGTCTCACCGTGCAGCGTTACCAGGTATTCCATTTTTTGCATCCTCAGTGATTCGCTTCAATGAGGTCATTTTACCCTATATGGTAAAGCTGGCAAGCTTTATTTTACCTTAAAGGGTAAAACTCGCTGAGTGCTGCTGCACGCCGATGCTCTGCCCGAATGACGTCCAGGCGTCGTGAGAACTGGCTCATGTTCACACCATGCTTTGTCCAGGCCTCACTGGCGGTCAGCCCATCAACAAGGTGCTCCCGCAGCGCCTCGATCAGCGCCGGAGCACGAATGGAAGTACCTTCCAGAAGAAGTTCAAAATGCCGGGGATCGACCTTGCCTGCGATCAGCCCCGAATCGGTATCAACCATCAAGAATCAGCCTTGTGTGAATGATGTAGCTTTACCCTTTATGGTAAAGCCCATGGCGGCTACAAAGCAACTTCAAATGCCCGACGAATCGTCGCCTGATCGATGGTCAAATAAGGCTTGCTGTGGTCAAGGCAGGCATGGCCAAGGATGGTCTGCACCGTCTCAACATCGCCGGTTGCCGCCAACACCTTGGCCGCCAGTGAGCGCCTGCCGCTATGCGACGACCCCTGCGATACCGGCCTGGCGATAAAGCCTGTTGATTGTCTGCTGGAGCGAATCACAGGCCCGGTACACCTCCGGCCCACTGTCCAACTCGCGGTGTTTGAACGCCAGTTCAAAGGCCTGGCCTTTGTGCGTGGTGACCAGCTTTGAACCGGGGCGCAGGCCCCGGTATTCATCAACGCCGGAAAGACCCCAACGGCGCTGCAAGCGAACCTCGATCCAGCCCTCCAGTGCGGCAAGGCATCGAGCATGGGTGAGGTAGACATTGCGCGGTCGGCAGCCCTTTGTAATGTCTGCACGTAGATACACCTCCGGCTTGATTGCTCCGCTGGGGTACAGCACGTCTGCAACCTCCAGCAAGGCCAGCTCGGTGACGCGAATGCCTGTGGTGTGTGTGAGCCACAACAGCATAACGTCGCGTTCTGGCAGACGGCCAGTGACTGATGCAACGCGGATCAGGTGCTTGAATTGTCCAGGGCGAAGGGATGTTGCTCGGCGGATAGGGGCAGTCATAGGGCTCTCTGTCAGGATTGATGACGAATCGCGGACGATCCTGAGAGAGTTGGTGGTAGGTTCTTTGCGAAGCCTACCACCAGTGCTCATGCGGTGTTCACGGAAAATTCGACAGGCAGTCGCAGCTATTACCGACAAATGTGAAGCCAGTTGCAAGAATTGCCATCATCAGTCGCAGGTATTTCAAAGAAACTTGAGCCACCTATTGAGGCCTTCGCCAGTAGGAGGTTGCATCTATTTCAGCAACCGACATCTACCCACCAGTAATGGCGCGCAATGGAGCCGTACGTGAAATGTCGCGTAGCAGAGGGCGCGAACAGCGACAGATTTCACGTACAAGCGCGAACGGGAATGGGTGCCCAGTACATAAATGCTGCGCTCAGCCTACTCCAGCGGATGGGGAAGCCATCTTCGGTATCGGCCCCTCTGGGGGCTACCTGAATGTCGATTCGAACTCTGTGCCCGATTGCGACCCCTCCGACCTGGAACACCAATCCAAACATGTGTCAGCTGGCGCTGCGCGCACCGCCACCACCTGGTGCGCCGTTGTCCTGGTGGAGCTCGCCGCCGCCCAAGCGGCGCCGCCCCACATAAAAGAATCGACCAAGGCCTGCGGCACACCCGATAACTTTTAGACCATCCTCCTAAGGTGCCTCCGGGGTAAAGCCTAGTCCCGCCCCCCTGCGGGGGGCTACCTGTCCACCCTTCAAGACCGCGCCTCGATCTCCGATCGGCGCCGCCCTGGTAACCCCCAGAATGCCGCCCCTGCGGGGCGATGTCTTTCTACCTCCCGAAACCCGCCCACCGCGTGCGCGGCCGTTGGCCGCGCCTGCAGGCGCGTGTCGCTTGTGCTTTTGTGCTCTTCCCAACGGGCTTGCCCGTCCCAGCGCATTGCGCTGCTAAGCGCAACCCCGAAGGGGAGTACCTTGGATTTCCATACACATTTGAAGGAATGGGGGAGGGCTGGCCTGGTGGGCGGCGTAGCTTCAGCGTTATCGCTGAAAAGCTTTTAAGAGCCAGCGCTTAGAAGCTTTTTAGAGTTCTCTCAGAAGAGCTTTTAAGCGTTGACTTAGACGGGAGCTGACGCTGTGCTAGCTGGCGCTCTAGAGCGTTGAACTCTTGTAGAGCGTTGACTTAGAAGCTGGTGCTGGCGCTGCAGGTGTCACCCCAATGAAGGTGCGCGATAGCTTTTCTTGGCGCTGGCTTCGTTACCTTGCGTCATCGCCTGATCATTGACTGGGTACCGCACAACGCTGAACCACATTGTCCGATCGCCAGTGGTGACGCTGTTAGGGCAACGCTCGCCCAGGTTGCCCCAGTAGGACTCGACGAATTCCTTGCCGTAGCTCTCAATGGCTTGTGTTTTGCTCAGTACTTCATCAAGGATCGGCTTGGGGTTGTCGCCTTTTTGCTCGACGATCCTGAAATGAGTCTCGTAGAGCTGATCGTCGTTGATCTTCTGATTAGGATCAGCGCTGATTTTGCCATTGAACGTTGGCAGGTCTGAGAGGTGAACCCTATTAGCGATGGCTCCCAGAGCTATCTTCTCGCTCAGCTCCTGGAGTGAATCCATCAGGAGAGTGAAGCGTTCAGCACTCGAACCATCCCCCATAAAGAGGTTGGCATTGTCCAGGACATGGTCCAGCACCATGCTTTGGATTCGCTCGCTGTTGAAGGGAGCGCTAGCAGGGTTTTCGTTAACGCTATCCGATTCGTTGGCCATGACAGATTCCGGGTTAGCACATCGTTGCAATGTACAATATCATAAGACGACGTTTTTACAGGAGTGGACGCTTCTGCAGCGACAGCGCTGATGCCAGTCAACTCTACAAAGCTTTGAAGCGATATCGCCCAAAACGCTTCTGAGTCAACGCTTTAAAAGCTTTTCAGCGGCAACGCAGAAGATAGCGCCGCGCAGCACCACCCCCACGAATCCAACCCAATAGGGATTGGCATGGCTCAGCACCGCGGTGTGTGGGAATGGGCGTCCAAAGGCCGCCTGCGGCGGGGTAGGGGAAAAGCAGCGGTGTGGCTGGTAGATCGCGCAGGTTCAGGAATGCGCGGGCCCAGGTAGCCCCCGAAGGGGGCGGGGCGCTTCTAGGTGAGGAGGGTCACTTAGGAGGATGGTCTAAATTTTAGGAGTTCGGCAGTGATTGACCATAACAAGTACGAGCTGAAGGCCTTACGGCCCGGACAAATTTGCGTGACCACCGACAAAGCGGGCGCCTATGTGGCATACCGCTCGGTACCCGCTGGCGCCAACCTCCGCTGGGAACCACTTGACCCCGAGCGCCTTGCCACCAAGTCAGCCATCAACGGCTACTGTGCCTTCCTCACCTACAGCGCTGACGCCGATTGCATCCCAGAATGCGCAGTGAGCCAGCGTCAGGTGGCTCAATACGTCGCCAATCGAGCGGCTTTCATGACAATCGAGCACATGCGAGCCGTGGCTCCGTTAATCAAGATTGCCAACATCGCGACTACGTCCGTTCTCAGGGTCGTCATGGGCACAAGCGTGGCCAACACTCTGTATGCGCTTCCGGGCCTTGGCCTGGACATTGGCTGTAGCGTCGACCGCCAGGCCCTTCAGTTGATCATCAACGTTGCCGAGCAATCCGGTTGTGAGCACCACCTTGCCCATCTGGATATCCAGCCCAACGCCCGCACCGGATTCAACGCTGCCGTACGCTGGCTGAACGATCATGCAACGCCCGCCAGCCTGGCCAAGCTGGCGCAACTGGCCGCCAGCAACCCGGTGGCTACCGACTTGGCCATGTACACCACGGCCACAGTACCGCGCCTGGCGCAGGTGGTTACCCATTCGATGGTCATGGAAGGGTGAGGAGCGAAGGAATGCAGCGTTATCTCGTAGAAGTCAGCGCCAAGTACGACGACAAGGGCGACTTCAAAACCTTGGTAAACCCCACCCTCGTTTGCGAGGCAGGCCTGCAGGAGCTCTTCAAGGAGTTCGGTCTAAATGGCGAGCGTATGTCTCTCGATCACGGCATCGACACCTTCTATTCGGCGGAGCGCGTGTACCCCTTCAACCGGCTGCTGATCATGAACGGCAAGAAGAATTTCGATCTGCCAACGCCGATCGATAAACTGCTGGTCAGTCTTTGCGCTTTCGTGCGCCAGCGCCCGCCGCAGAAGGTCGGCGCGCACGACCACTCAGTTAAATAGGAACCACACAGATGCGTCAGCCAATCGTCCTGCAAGTCGAAGGCCTCGGGGTACCAGTCGTCTCGAACGCCCCATCCGAGAACATTGAATTGCGCTGGTCCTCCGATCCAGACATCAGAGCTGACGCTCCCGCTTACCTCTTCCGTGATGCCAACGAGGTCACCCACTTCCTCTCGTACGCGGTCGACAAGCGCTTCATCAACCAGCACTTGCTTTCCACCACACGGGTCGATGCGGATGACGATGCGCGCTGGCTGCCACGGGCAGAAGCCGAAGTGCAGGGTGTTGACGCAATCAATTGGGACCTGGTTCGCGTGGGCCTGATTATCAGCGGCAACTCTAAGGAAGGCCCGGTCAGCGATGCCCTGGAATGGGTAGGTAGCCGTGAGGAATACCAGGAGCATGGCTTCATGCGCGCTGCGTTCGAATACGCCTCACGCCACAAGATCTCAGGGCCAACAATCGTTCCCCACAACGAAGCCCGACAGACGCTTGCAGCTGCTGAGTACATGACCAACTTCCACCAGAGCATCAAGCCTCAGGTGATGATCGCACACCAGGTACTCGACCGGATCACCGCCGAACTTCACTCCCTGGATTTGGAAGTGATGTCTGCCGATCGGGCCAAAAGCACCCTCCAGCAGGTGAAGTCCGCCCTTATCGACGCCCACGAACAAGAGAACCAGCTGCGCCTGAGCCTGGGCATGGAGGCCAAGCCCTACGCGGACTTGTCAGCTGGACAGAACAAGCGACAGCCCAATGCGGACCACGAACAGGCGTCATCGCCTGATATCCGGCTCGAACCCGAGCCCGGTCCAGAATTATTTACACCTCCTCGCATGGGGTAATAACGGAGCGACTCGGCATGTCCGGTCTTCAAACTCTGCTCAACCGCTTTGCTACAACGACACACGATATTTCCAACGATGGCGAAATCGTATTCCAGCACCCCCTGACGCAGACCCGTATCGCTCTCGCCGTTGATGGTGAGGCGATACACGCGCTGGCTGCCTACGGCTGGACTCCCGCCATCGAGCAGGACACTCCTCGGTTTAACGCGCTTGCAGCGCTGCAGCGCGTGCACCCCAGCTTGAACTCTCTCCACCCCGATGAGCTGGCCACGGTCATTACCCCAGAATCAGTTCGCCTACTCATCGAGGCGCAGCCGATCGATCAGCGTGGCCGTCTGGCTCGCTGGCTCCTCGGCCGCAGCCGCGCCACGGGCAATGCCGAGCTGGCCAAGTCCACGCGTGATGCCTGCTCTGAGCTTCCTGTGCAGGCTGATCACCCGCTGGCGCCAGCTGCAGGGCAGGCTACTCACCTGCAGGGCCACGGTTCGGTCGCAAGGATCACCGGTACCGAGCTCGCTGGGTACAAGCTGCTGCAGGTCGACACAGCCACTGGTCGAACCATGCTCACCTCAGCGTCTACGCTCGATGACCTGTGGACGCCGAATCCAGAGTGGACAACCGCCCAATGGCGAGCGTACGAGCAGCTGCTGTCGACCGCACCGTGTGATAGTGCAGCCTTTTCGGCTCACGTTGGCGCAGACCGCGCAGACGCGGCCAGCCACACCCAGCACCTTTGGGCCATTCAATTCGGCACAGCTTCCTACCTGGGCGCGTCTACTGATGATCTGCGCCGGCGCTATCGCCATGCGCCATCCTCGCAATGGCTGGACAGCGCCAGCACTGAAACGGGTATCAACCTGCGCAGCGCGGGAGGCGTCAATCGGCTGGTCGATCTGTACATGGTCGAACATGTGAGCGATTCCGACGTGCTGCAGCACATTGTTCCCGCTATGCGCGAAGCCGATTCGGACTTTGCCGAGTTGCCCGAGCGCACACTGCTTGCCATCTGGCGCAGTGCGTACAACCCCATCCTCAATTCAGCGATGCGTGACACTGAAGAGGTCGTAAAACTGCGTGTAGGCCATAGCCAGGCAGCGCAGAAGTCGACGGCAGAAAGCATGCGCGGCCTGCTCACGAACTACTACGGGGCGGGGCCGATCGCCACTCTGGAACTGTCACAGAAGCTGCAGCTGGTGGATACCACCGCTGATCTACCGCCCATGCTGCGCGATGAGATCGAATTGATGGGGGCGGAGGATCGGGTATCAGGCCTGACCTACGACAACACCGTTTACCTGGTGGGCGCCAACACCGAGCCAAAAGACGTGTGCTCCGTTTTTCTCCATGAGGTGGGTGAGCACGCCTCCCTGCGGACCATGCTTGGGCGGGATTACGGTCGTGTAGTGCAGCGGTTCAACGCGTTGCTGGCCGAAGGCGATACCTACGCGGTTCAGGCATCGATGCTGGTACCGAGCACGACGGCGCCGTCCAATCTCAACAGCGAGCACCTCGCTCATCTGATCCAGCTCGCTGCTCCAGATGCAGAGCCACGAGACGGCGGACAGGGCGGGTTTGAGCTCAGCCAGCGCTGTATTCGAGATCTGCGCACCTGGTTGTATCGCACACCGCTGATGCGGGAGCTAGAACGGCAGGGCGAGCTGGATGACTTCAAGCTCGATGCGCACGACATCGCTACGCTGGCGCGGGAGGCCGTCGACTTTCATGTGGCTGGCGCCAGCGAAAGCACCACTGCGCATAACCAGTGGGACGCCAAGCTCGATGACGCGGTTGTATCGGACCTGTACGGGATGTCGGTCGACGCACGCACCAATTCGCTCTTGCGTATGCCTGCAGACGCACAGATGGCCTACCTGTACGCACTCGGCACTATGGGCGCACCTGGTGGCGCGGAGACCATCGAGCGCATGAGCGATGCCGTTGCTGGCGCCAGCAACAGCGAGGACTTGGCCACCCGTGTACTAGCAGAAGAAATCAGCGCGCTAGGCATCCGGCTAAGCACCCAGTCTATGGCGGCATCGCGCCTCGATGAGCATGGATTCTTCGCTGCCATCACTGGCGCACACGACCCCGCCACGGCTGTGCTCACCTTGGTCCGAGCCGACGATCGGGGATGGGCCGCCGAACATTACACAATGGGAATGGGGATTACGCTCAGGGAACGGTTCGACACCGTCGCTGATGCGGCCCAGACATTCGGGCAGCATCACTTCCCTGTCCAGGCAAAAGAGCTGGGCGGCGTGATAGCCCGCTGGGGTGCGGAAATTGTAGCCGAACATCGTCAGCTCGACAGCCAGGCCTTTCAGCGCTGGTTCCATGGAAGCACGGCGGTGCACGGCGACGGCTCTCCCATGGTTCTCTACCACGGTACCGTCAAGGACTACTCGGTCGCCAACCGTATGTTCTGGGCCAGCGCAGCCACACCCGCAGAGCTCCGATCGGCGCCTGCGGGAAGTCAGTCCCCAGAGCCCCGACACTGGCCGTCCGACTTCAACGAATGGTTCAAGGGATCAGTCATCACCGATCGGCATGGTCTACCCCTGAGGGTTTATCACGGGACAAGCGAGGACTTCGAGGACTTCAGGGAAGGCCCGAGCTACTTCACGCCCCGCACCGACTATAGCTACATCCGGAACAGCGAAATCGTGAAGCCGGTGTACCTGAACATCCAGAACCCCTACAGGCCTTCAAACCAACAGGAGATCGAACAGATTCGGTCCAACCCTGACCGGTACGAGGAGCTGAAAGCGCAGGGCTTTGACGGCATGATCTGGGCCAAGCCTGGCGACCTGATGAAGGGCGCTTCGGGCTGGGGCAACGATCTTCCGCAAATCGTTGCCTTCTACCCTGGCCAGGTGAAATCAGCCATTACTAATCCTGGCACCGTGGCTAACGCCGGTACCGTGGCGGCGCAACAGTTGAAGGGCTCGATACTGGCTGACGACTATGCCCAGTTGCGGCAGGACTACGTCAGCCCTGGCCAAGGCGATCGCGCCCTCATCATGCCGGTCTACCTCAGCGCTCGCGCCCCCTTTGATGGCGACAGGTTGCCGCAAGGGTCTTCCAAGGTCATCGATCTGCGTGATGAGCTCGTGCGCCAGGCTGAACAAGCGGGCAGAGAGGTCGACCTGCAGCTGGTGGCCAGCCTGGTGAAGACGATCACCAAGAGCGCCAAGGCAGAAGAGAGCGGGCCGTACTACAACAGCCACAACTTCTGGTTCGATAGCGCCAGCCTCTTCGGTGGTGCTGGCGCTGCGGCACTGGGCCAGCTGTACGCGCATTGCGGTTTCGACAGCATCAAGGTGACCGAGAACGGCCACATGACGATCGGCGTCTTCGAGCCATCACAGGTCAAGTCAGCTATCGGCAATACCGGCCTCTATTCGGCCAACCCTGATATGCGGTTCGCCTTCGCTGGCGTTAATGCTCAAACACATGACAGTGGCCGACTCGATCGGGCCAAGGCGCTTGCCGAGGATGGTGCGAGTCCTGAGTCGATCTGGGAGCAAACCGGTTGGTTGTATGGACCGGAGGGCAAGTGGCGGTTTGAGGTCGACGACAGCAAGGCTCGCCTTCGCGGGTACGACTACGAGAAGGACGAACCCGAGGTCACGACAACTGATCCGGATCGTTGGCTTGACTGGGTCGAGGAGTCCATGAGCAGGCCACGAGGGGTACCGCTGGGCCAGTTCTATGATCACCCAGAGCTCTACGCTGCCTACCCGCAGCTGGCCAACCTCAGGGTTGTCGCAGTGAATCGTCAAATCGGTGATTCCTACGGCGGGTTCGCCGAGGGCAGGACGATGGCGCAGTCAACGCTGCTCGTCGCATCCCCATATACGTTGTCATCTGAGAACCCCAGTGTTGCGCAGATCATCGCCCACGAGACGCAGCACGCTATCCAGCGCATTGAAGGGTTTGCACCTGGTGCTTCGGAAGAGACGTTTATCAAACGTGGCTCCGTGAGCGATGAGCTTAAGGAAATGATGACGCTGTATGTGGAGATCGATATCCAAGCAAAGCAGGTTCCATGCCCGCCTGAGACCCTTGCCAAGCTATCCGGCTACGACAGCACAGTCGTCCAGCGAATAGCAGATTGGCGCAGTCAGGGTAACTGGGAGGGCAACCTTGCGTCGTTTAGGCGTGATCTGATGTCGCCCTATGACCTGTACTTTCACGAAGCTGGCGAGGTTGAAGCTCGCAACGTCACGATCCGCATGCCCATGGGGGCAGAGGAGCGCGCCAGCACCTTCCCGCTGACAACTATCGATGCTACGCATCCTGACCTGGTACGAGTGACACAGCGGATCTCGCCGTGGGCAAACATGTCGGCGCCAGAGGGTGAGCTTGCCCGTGCAGACAGCGCCTTCGAGTGGGCCAGAAAAACACATAGCTGGCGCAACGACCTCTACGACAGCGCACAGCTCCTCCATACCGGCAATGACTACAACTTGTTCCTGGTACAGAGCGCTGCAGGGGTAGCCGAAGGGCGAGGGGAGGTTTACGCGGTGGCGCTCGATGACACAGTCATCGGCAGCTTCCTGTATGGCCCTGCAGGCGGAGCTGGCCAGCTACATGCTGCCGCCATGGTGTCTCCTGCTCACCGGCGCCAGGGCATCGCCACATCAGCCTACAACGCAATCGAGGCCTCTACTGGCGCTACCTTAGTTCCGTCGCCTCAATCTGCTGAGTACGCAGCGGCCAATGCGTTCTGGACAGCCCGCTCGGAGTCCACAACTGCGGCGCTTGATACACCTGATTCGTCGCTCGCTCAGTGGCTAGGGGATTCCAGCACCATCAACGATGACGGGAGCCCGATCGTCTTCTACCACGGGACCATGAGCGCATTCACGACCTTCGATGCATCGCGGCATCGTTCCGTGCTCAACCAGCACTACCAGGGCGACGGCTTCCATTTCACTCGCGACCCAGAGGTGGCCAGCAAGTACGCTACGGCTGCTCGAAACCAGTCGTTCCGCCAGAAGGACCTGTTTGAAGCTGCTGACAAGGCCTTACCACCGCTCGCAGTTGAGCTATTGAAGGGGATGGTAGAAGAAGGGCACCGCGTCTGGGATCGCTTCGGCGGAGAGAATTTCCGAGAGGTGCACGATACCTGCTTGGCGCACGGCATTGATGTGAACGACCTATACGACCTTTCAGCCCACGTTGAAGGAAGCGGTACCGCACAGCAAGCGGACAACTTTTTGTTCCAAACGCATCACGATCAAGACATGCCCGAGCACATCATCGACCTGGCAGTGGAGTTGGGCCTTGCCAGCGCTGTTCCTACACCGATAGTCATGCCCGTCTACCTGCGTTGCGAGAACACGCTCTACACCAATGACCGAGCGCAGGCCCGCCAGGCAGAGGCAAACGGTTACGACAGCGTGTGTTACAGCGGGCCTGACATTGTTGACCAGCAGCCCGAGTGGACGGTGTTTGTGCCGTCGCAAATTCGCAGTGTTTTCGAGTTCAAGCAGGACGCCAAAGCCATCATGCAAGACAACACCCGCCCAGCAGCTCGCGTGGCTGATGCTCCCCTGTTCCCGCCTGCCTCGACGCACTTTGACCGTTGGTTTGAAGGGAGCAACTGCATCAACCAGTTCGGCCCTCGGATCGTGTTCAGCAAGGAAGCCGCAGACCGTCCGTTCAGTCTTTTCTCTGATGTCGGCGCAGCGAACCAGGATGCCCAAGGCAAGGTAACACCTGCAATCTTGGCCATCCGATCGCCCTTCATCGTGACCGACAAAGCGGTAATCACCGCTGCGGACCTAACCGCCAAGCTAGGCATGCGCAAAACCGGTTTGATCGTGGCCGAGCTGATGCGAGATGGCCAACTGCAGATTGATGACATCATGGCCAATCCGCGTTGCGCAGCCTGGCTCCAGCAGGCCGGGTACGACGGTGCGATGTATCGCAACCGGGAAGGGGAAAACCGCTACGTGGTATTCGACAGCGAGCAGGCCGTGCTGGGAAGCCGGATCAACACGAATTTGGTGGGTGTCGTCGAGTGGTCAAAGGTACCAGCGCTCCCCCCCATGAGGTTTGAGGCTGATCAGCAACGTGCGCGACAGTTCACCCTCAGCGGCCAAGGCAAGCCCCACGGGCATGTGGTACCCCTGAGCGCAGCGCACCAGTACCTGACTGCTACTGACCGCCTCTACGTCAACTACTTCCATGGCGAGCGGATTACGACAGTGAGCATAGAGAAGATGCTTGATGATCCTGCAGTGTCGAAGCACCAGCGCGAATTCATGGCCATCAACCGGAAGGTTCTGGTTGGCCAGGCTCGCATCGAAGAGGTCTTCGCCGACCACATCCGCTCATTGCACTCTCACATCCAGGACATCAGGCAAGAGGCCCGACAAGATACGCCCCAGGCGAATCACAGCCGTACCCTGATCAACAAACACATGGATGCACTGGCGTGGGCTGTCGAGCACTCATCGTCTGGTAAGTCGGCCATGGGCATCGTGACCGAGGACCTGCTGCAGTGGAATCGACCTTTATCCGAGCAAGGACCACTGGTGCGCAAAGCGCTGGCGACACTTGGTATTGATGGGCTGTACCAGGTAGAGGGGAATGGGGCGATGCAGCTCAAGACGTGTAGCCGCCATACAGCTAACCAGGTGGCGCGGGAGTACCCAGACGGCAAGGTGGTCTCGCTAAGTGATACTCAGGCCACGGGACGGGCCTGCTATGAGGAGCTGGCAAACGATCTGGGCAGCAGCAAGCAAGCGGCCCAGCTTCTGGCGTCCATGGGCGTGATCGGCGCACAGCAAAGCTCGCAGGAGGTCCTACTGTTCAAACCTGAGTTCAACCACGAGCCGCTGCCACCGCTCATGCGATACGAGCCCTCTACAGCTCCACTGGGCGGCCGCACCCTGGCCATCAAGGATCTGGGTGGCGTGCTCATCAACGAAGGCGGCCAGGCCGCTTGCCACAACATCGTGGTGAATCAGGAACGGGCGCGGGAAAAGATCGATGCCGCTATTCACCTGGTTGAATCACGACAGGCCCAGTTGGAGGGTTTCAACAGTCCGATCGCAGCTATGGAGGAGCGCACCAGAAGCCAGCTGGCTGAGGCGCGCCAGCTGCGCAAAGAGACCTATTTCTACATGGGGACGCACCGACTGTTGCCTTGGTCCGAGCCGGTACCGGAGGAGCAGCTGAAAGCCCTGGCCCCGGTGATCAAACTGGAACAAGAGCATGCGTTACCTGGATCGGCGGTGTTCACGCTGCTGGCAGGGCGGCAAGGTGGCATCGAGGCGGCGAAAGACATGTTGGCCAAGGTGGGGATCATCGGCGTGCACGGCCATGATTCGACGATGATGTGGGGCAGGGGGGTTGAGGCGCTGATGCAGGTTGTCGCCGATGACGTGCCAAGACCGGCGGCTGTATTCGAGATGGGGCTGGTAGAGAACCACCATCAGAGCCACGAGTACACACCTCAACAAGTTTGAGCGACTTAACTAACTAACAAACAAACTAACAAACTAACAAAGGGGGCTGCGAGGGCCCCCTTGTTCTGAGTACAAAAAAACCGGCCAGGGCCGGTTTCGGTGGATCAGCAGAGCTTTATGCATTGGATAAACACCTCATTGGCTGCTATGCGCCTGCAGGTACAAACCGATTGGAAGGCTGATAAGCCCCGCCGAAACGGGGCACCATGGCACTTCTCAGCCCATTACTGAGCTGAGGCACCTACCTGATCCTGACCATCCAGCTGGTCGACCATGTCGGTCTGAGCTGGGTCTTTCATTGGTTGTTGAGGGTCAACGCTCGCACCCGAGGCTGCGAGCTGAGTCTTCATTTGCTTGAGCAATTCGACTTCGTCAGCGCTCAACCGCATCACGAAATAGTCATTTTCGCGAGAAATGTTATCGATGCTCATTTGGAGAGTTTCGAAGCTTTTGTGCACGAAATGAACGGTTTTCTTGCTGATTTTGGGCGCGCTCTTCGGTAGGTCCTTGCCCGTAACGCGTGGCTTGCGAGGAGGTTGTGCAGAGGCAGCAGGCGCCTCTGGCTCAGCAGCCTGGCTGCCTCCCTCTGCGCCCGGTGCCTGCTCCTGGTCGGCCAGGCCATCGGTCAAACCACCCAGCGCCAGTTCAAGTGACTTATCCTCTTCGGCCTGCGCCTCGTTCTCTTTTTGCTTCGCGGCATCCTGGATGACCTGAACCGCGTCGGTGCCGTGCTCTTCGAAAACCTTGAGCGCGAATGATGCTGATACCATCTCTTCTGCGATCATCTGTTTCAGTTCAAACGGGAGATCCATCAGAGGCAGAGTGGTGCGTACGTGCTCGTGAGTTTTGTTGAACTCCTTGGCAATCTGACCGATCGACCAGCCCCACGCCACGAACTTCTGGTATTGAACTGCGCGCTCCAGTCGAGTCAGAAGTCGACTGTCGCTTGAGGTCAAGACCACTTTGGCCTGCTCGATCTCGTCACCCTTTTGCTCGATGACGTCCACGAGTTCAATCTGAGCCCCTTCCGAAATGGCAAGGAGCAGGCCTCGACGACGGTGGTGGCCATCTCGAACCAGAATGTCACTGTTGCGAACGGTCACAACAATGGGCGGTACATAACGGCCAGCCTTGTACGACTCGGCAAAGCCGCGAATGTGAGCGAGCACATCAGGCTTATTCCAATAGTCTTTGCAGAACGCGCCGCGAGGGTTGTAGCCTTCTTCTTCAATCAGAATCAGTGGGTCAACCTTCCAGCCGTCGCCCCGACGAATCGGAAGACGCTCGACATTTTGCTCCTGACCTTTTGCACCAGGAATCTTGGCTTCATTCTTTTGGCCGTCCACAGCGGCGCGGTACTTGCTCAGGCTATTGATCGTCATGACCTTGTTCCTTTGGAAGTGAGTTTTCTCTGAACCTGTGGCTATTTTAGGTATTTGGCCGGGGAAAGTCAATATATGATTCCTAGAATCATATATTAATCATCGGGCTAAATTGCTCATTTCCCGCGCCCAAATCAACCCGTGTCATTCCCATGCCACCAAAATGACTTGGAATGGTTATGCGATGGCAATGCCGTGGCTCAAAGGTGGTTGGATGCAAAGGTTAGCGTTTGAGCGATGGCGCCAGGGCACCGATGGGTTACAGATCGATCCCCGCCTTTTCGATAGAATTGGGCAAGCAGAAACGTGATGCTACGTGAAATCTGAGTGCGTTTGCGCCCCTAACTACTGCACATTTCACGTAGGAGCGCTTTTTGGGGACGGATTTTCTTGCCTTGTTGAGAGCAGTGGCAGGGCCAGACCGATCATCCGCTTCATCAAACCCATTGTTCTGGCTGGCCTATGCTGGTGACTAGGGGCGACTTCATGAGCGCCGACACCATTGGAGGATCGGTATGGGAAAGGTATTCGACAAGGCCAAGGATCAGTACGGTGCGCTGATGCATGACCAGGCGCGCAGGACCGGTGTTTCGGCGCAAAGGCTCGATGAGTCGCTGAGCAAGAACGTGCCGCCTGAGGTCCTGGCGCTCCAGGTGAACATGAACGAGCTCAAGAACAATCCAGACGATCCGATGCATTTCACCCCGGACCAAATTGTCGGGATTGCCATGTTCAGTCGAGCGAACAAGCGAAGGTCGGCGTACACCCAGGAACAAGCCGGCGCCTTGGAGCGCAACCAGTTGGAAGCCGACGCGGCAGCGACTGCAGACGGTGGCCTGACAGCGTAATTCAATTCCCAGCCCGAAGGGCCCAAGGGAGGCACAGCCTCCCTTCCTTCCTACTGGTCATTAGTCACGTAAAGATGTATTTACGTGACTAATGACCATAGCGCAGGAAAACGAGCTAAAATGACCCACCTGAGTTGGTCCGATATCGCACCATGAATATAAATCAACCAAATGTCTATTTAGATTAGTTAATTTCACTTGGCGTCGCTACGTGAAATCTGAGGTTTTCTGGTGGCCTTACCCCTGCAGATTTCACGTACGAGCGCATTTCAAGTTACCAGGCATTGGCCTGTCATTTGAGGTATACCGATGAGCGGTAACGGAGATCTTATCCCCGCCAATCATGAGAGCCAGCTTTCAGGTGTTGATCGGTCGACAGGCTCATACCAACACACCATGGAGCAAGTGCTGCGCGCATTCCTGGCGCCGATGGCGAAAAGCAGTCAAGAGACAGTTCAAAAGTGCTTGAAGCAAGCTGCTAAAACTCTCGGTTTTGGGGATCGACCACTTCACGAAGTCCCTTGGCATAAGGTCAATTCAGCGGTGATACTCGCATTAGTGTCTCGCTGGCGCAGCGAACTTGCCAAGCCGACTCTGGCCCTTTACATCACGTCAGTAAGAGGACTGGCGCGATCCTGCTATCTCCACGATCTGATGAGCTCGGATCAATACGGAAAGCTGAAGGAAGTTAGCCTCCCAGATTATGGCGAGGGTGAAGGCCGTGGCCAGTACGTGAAACCAGCCTGGTTGGACAAGCTCACTCAAAGCTGTGAGTCGGATGAGCGAACTGTATTGGGGCTTCGTGACCATGCCATGCTGGCGCTTCTGTTCGGTTCGGGCCTCCGTCGCAACGAGGCAGTCAACCTGGCCCGCGAGGACCTGGACCTAGATGGCATGAGGTTCAAGGTCGTGGTCAAAGGTGGCAAAAAGGCCATGCGGTACCTTTCGCCGTGGGCGGTGGAGCCGCTGCGAGAGTGGATCGAGGAGATCGACCGTCAAGCTCAGTTGGCCAAGGACCAACCGCCGATCCAGGGCAGTCCATCGCGCCGCAAAAAACCGAAGCGAGCCGTTCGCGAGGGCGGACTGGTGCTGCGCCGCCTGAGTAAGACGGGCACCATCCTCGGCGACCTAGTTGGGAATGGTCTATATGATGCGCTGAAAGAGCGCTGCATTGTTGCGGGCGTAACTTTCATCAGGCCGCACGATGCCCGACGCACGCTGGCCACCAACATCATCAGAGAGCGTGGCATCAACTACGCACAGAAGGCCCTCGGGCACAAAGACATCAGCACGACCAAGCGATACGACATGACTGATGAAGATGAGATGAGCGATATGTTTAAAGGATTCACCAGGTAAGATAAATGCCCCTCTACAGGGGCATTCATTAGTTTCGTTACATTGGGCAGAGGTCACCCGCTATAGTGCCTCAGCGTGTGTGGCCCCAAGCTCACGCTTATCCAAATAGGCCAGGACTTTCTTAGCCTGCTCCTTCTGGGCTTCACCCACTTTTCGTAGTATTCCCTGAGCTTTGGCGCCATTTAACCGAGCAAATGAAGCCTTAGCTCCTTGAACTTCGCTAGTTTGATCGAAACCCAAAAGAGGCATAGCGGCATGAGGCTTGTCCAGCCCCCAGCTCATTGCTACCTGAGCTTTCTGAGGTCCTGTGATGCGGAATCCAAGCGCTTCGTAATAGGGTACCTTGTCGAGTTTGCAGGAGAGACCAATGAATTCATAGCGCGACTGGATTTCCAGGATCATCGCTCGCAAAACCCCTTGGCGGCGGAAATCTTTATGAACCACGGCATAGTTGAGGCCGCAATCGGTGTCGAGCGTCCCTTCTAGGGCGATCACGAATCCAATTACGTTGTCTTGTGTGTCTTTGGCTAATACACGGGTAACCTTCAGGCCAAACCCATCGGTAATTCCCTCGGAAAGATAAGCGCGCACCTCTACCTCAATAGTGGTCTGACACATGCTGCCAGTGGGGCCGCCACCTGGACGAAGGTGCTTATCGATCAGGTCGACATAATTCGCCTTTGCAAGCTTTACGGCCTGCTGGATATCGGCCTCCGTCAAAGAGGTAGTGATGGTGAACATGCTTGATCCTTGCCAGTGTCAAACGGGATTTGGGGAGTGCTGCTAACTAACGTATCTATTGGGGTCCAAACAAATTGACCCAACCGATATCTGCTGTGAAAGTGCCGGTGAAGAGACTGGATACGTTCCTGCAGGCTGGGCAGCTTCCCTTCTATTAAGTCTACCATTCCTGTGCTTAGCTCGATCTCTGCAGCCTCCTTTAAGGGCTATCATAAGATACTGCGAGCCAATCGTGCTTACTCTCCGGCCTCCTGGGAACTCAACAACGAGAACCCCTTGTTCAGGCTTGCCCCGAGCCAAATGACCTTGGATCATCGCGCCAGTTAAGGCATGTACAACAGCACTGCCTTGGTTGGTATCTGCACGAACAAACTGGGGCAGCTGGCGCAGAACCTCAATGTACTGACCGCTTCGGTCAACTGATTCACTCAAGTGCGATTCACTCTTTACGACTTGGCGCGCCTCACGCGGGCTCGCGGCACTTCATCATTTTAAGCAATCTAGCGTAATATTGTACATTGCTATTCGGCTGAGCTTATCCACCGTTTCAGTGGATAACCCTGTGGGGAAATGCGTGCGAACCACCGGAGCAGCCGCAGCTCTAATGTGACTATTTCTTAACCAGTTCGGAGCCCGACCCTTGGACGACACCACTGGCAAAGCAGCAGACAGAAGCCTTCTGGATACGGCGATGAAGGTCAGCCGCATCTACTTCCAGGGACACATCAAGGCTGCAGAGCCAAAGGCGTATCTTGAGAAGCGCAAACTCTCCCCTGGCGCCATTTTCAAGTTTCAGTTGGGATACGCCCCCGCAGCTGACGACGGGCGTGGTCTCGTCGAGCACTTCAGCACAAACACCGTTCGCTTTGCTGCTCGTGACGCCGGGGTGCTCAAGCAACTGGACAATAAGCGCTTGCTGGACTTTTTCCGAGGTCGCCTGATGTTCCCTATCCGATCGCACGAAGGCGATCTGGTTGGATTCGCTGGCCGCCTACTGGAAGAAAAGGAAGGTGCGCCGAAATACATGAACACCCCTGAGACCGAGATCTTCCACAAGGGCTCGATCTTGTACGGCATGCACGAGAATGGAAGCGCCATCAGAGCGTCTAGGGAGGCCATTCTGGTTGAAGGGTACATGGATGTTATCGCCATGGCCGATCACGGCTTGCCTAACGGGTTGGCGCCGATGGGAACCGCACTCACCCCTGCCCAATTTGGCCTCATTCTCGACTCTGGCGTCCGCAAGTTGACCGTGTGCCTGGACGGTGACGCTGCTGGACAGCGAGCAGCAGAACGGACGCTTGAGACGATCATGGAGCAGTACCACCCTGCCCTGTCCATCTTCATTGCTACCCTGCCAGACAACCATGACCCTGATTCTTACATCAGGGATTTCGGCGTCGACAAGCTGCGCACTGAGCTCGGTAAGGCAGAGCGCCTTGAAGATTACATTCACAAAGTCTGCACCTCTGGGCACCGCGCCAGCCCGAGCATGGAGGACCAAGCCGACTACATCACCAGGATGCAGCCGTTCCTCACCCAGTCGAGCGGTGTGCTCTATAACGCCCTACTGAAGCGCACCTTGGATTACACCAAACTCCCTCGGGACCAACTGCTACCACTGGTACCCGCGCCAGCGGAACAAGACAGCCAGGTCAGTTGGGACAAAAACACCGCCCTTGCTGCTCGCTGGCTCGTGAACGATAAAGACCTGCAGATGGACATTGCTACAAAACTGAGCGGAATCAAATTGAAGTCGCTGGGGTTGGACGAACTGTCCTCCCTGGCCAAGCAGTACCTGGCTAATGAGAAACCGAGTGGCCGCCTGCACCAGTTCGCCCAGGCGCACGGAGGCTTATCGACGACTGAGATCACGGATCTTCGTAGTAACTGGCAAAGCTGGATGAAGCGCGCCACTATTGAGGAAGGCCTCAAGATGCTAGACAGCAACCCATTCAGTGAGTCAGCAAAACAGGCGATTCGTCTAGCTCTTAGGTAGAAAGAAATTTAAAAAAAGCCCGCTAAATGCGGGCTTTTTATTCACAGGATTACTTCGACGCAGCGGGCGTATCCCTCACTCGTCCTCGGCTTCGAGCTCATCTAACCTTTGATGGTGTCTCTCATGCTCATCCCAGTTGAATTCTTCGATTTGAATGAGAACTATCTCGTCATCGGTCTTGCCACACCACTCACCACCATCCGAGGTTTTCTCGTCATAGGTAGGGTCGAACTCGGCCTCCCAATCCGCATCCCGGGGTGTTGGTGGAACGTTTTCAGTCTCGTTGTGCGAAAGCGTCATACGTTTTCCTGCTGGACCTGATTGTTGAAGTTGGCGATTTACGTCCTCGGCCCCGGTTTTCAGACCGAAGCTTTGGGTGTAGCTGAGCGGGCTTGTCTTGGATCAACCCAGCTTCACAGCTTCGTGAGATATTCCTCATGCGGAGCGTAGATATCGCTGATCTGCTGCTTGAGGTCTACAATCTCCGCCTCCAGCTCACCAATGCGATCACGCAAAGGCTGACTTTTCGCTTGAAGCCTTTCATACAGCTCGGCCTGAGCTCTCTCACGGCCCTCTTCTTGCCTTTGACTCATGCAATCACTCCTGAGTGAAGCTAGAAATCGGACTGCGATACTAACAAAGCCCGCGCATCGGCGGGCTGATGGTGCTGCGACTTTTCGTCCTACGTCATGTTTTCCTGCAAGGCTACGCTTGGCCTACACCCAGTGAGACGGCCAACGATCGAACTCCTCATCATCGAGCGGTGCTTCGTTAACCCTGAATCCCACCAGGAGGATCGCGAGAAGCTCAGCATCGTCAGCAGGCAAAGTCACCCACCCACCTTTGAGGAGCCTGGCGCGGCTGTAATCATCCCATAGGCGTTCGATGTCGTTGTGACTCGCCTGGTAGCCAGCATTG
>Ga0308166_1001195_pt1 | contig 28696 bp, 22 predicted proteins | sample PhyCR2_2_FD_202137 | JGI IMG/M metagenome (GOLD analysis project Ga0308166, IMG submission 202137) | Phyllosphere microbial communities from UC Gill Tract Community Farm, Albany, California, United States - DLSLCC.R2 | ecosystem: Host-associated > Plants > Phyllosphere > Unclassified | place... | reverse complement strand
TACCGCGACTTTGCACATCGCAAAGGAAAAATCATAAGGGACCCGGAAAAAGATCAACAAATTGTTGCGGATCTACTGGATCGCGCATCGAAGAACGCGAGTCCTGGGGTGATTTCCAATTACGAAATACCTCAGAATTCGCCCCGGTAGACATTCCAGGTTAAAAGCCACTGGCCCCAATCCTCGTCGAGGATTGGGGCCAGCGGCTTAACTATAAGAACTACTTGGTCAGCAGTTCCAGAGCCTTGTTCAGCGTTGCGCTTGGGCGCATAACTGCTGCGGTCTTAGCTTCGTCCGGACGGTAGTAGCCGCCCAGGTCAACAGCCTTGCCCTGAACCTCGGCGAGCTCGGAAACAATAGCTTCCTCGTTCTCGCCCAGTGCCTTGGCTACTGCGGAGAAGGCTTCAGCAAGCTGAGCGTCCTTGTCCTGCTTGGCCAATTCTTCTGCCCAGAACTTGGCCAAGTAGAAGTGGCTGCCGCGGTTATCCAACTCGCCAACCTTGCGCTTAGGCGACTTGTCTTCCATCAGGAAGGTGCCGGTTGCGGCATCCAAGGTGTCTGCCAGCACCTGAGCGCGAGCGTTGTCGTTGTTGACCGCCAGGTGCTCGAAGGAAGCACCCAGGGCCATGAACTCGCCCAGGGAATCCCAGCGCAGGTGGTTTTCATTCACCAGCTGCTGGACGTGCTTCGGAGCCGAACCACCGGCACCGGTCTCGAACAGTCCGCCGCCAGCCAGCAGCGGAACGATCGAGAGCATCTTGGCCGAGGTGCCCAGTTCCAGGATCGGGAACAGGTCGGTCAGGTAGTCGCGCAGCACGTTGCCGGTCACCGAGATGGTGTCCTCGCCCTTGCGGATGCGGTCGATGGTGTACTGGGTAGCCTCAACCGGGGACAGGATTTCGATGGTCAGGCCATCGGTGTCCAGTTCCTTCAGGTATTCGTTGACCTTGGTGATCAGCACGGCATCGTGTGCGCGCTTCTCATCAAGCCAGAACACTGCAGGAGTCTGGGATGCACGAGCACGGTTCACGGCCAGCTTTACCCAGTCGCGGATGGCAACGTCCTTGGCCTGGCATGCACGCCAGATATCGCCAGCGAAGACCTGGTGCTCGATGAGCACGGTGTCGTTCTCGTCAACGATCTGAACGTGGCCGTTGGCAGCCAGTTCGAAGGTCTTGTCGTGGGAACCGTATTCTTCGGCCTTCTGTGCCATGAGGCCGACGTTTGGCACGGTGCCCATGGTGGTCGGGTCGTAGGCGCCATTGGCACGGCAGTCGTCGATGACAACCTGGTAGATGCCTGCGTAGGAGGAATCCGGCAGGACAGCCAGGGTGTCTGCGGTGTTGCCCTTGGCATCCCACATCTTGCCGCCCAGGCGGATCATGGCTGGCATGGAAGCGTCAACGATGACGTCCGATGGGACGTGCAGGTTGGTGATGCCCTTGTCGGAATCGACCATGGCAACTGCTGGGCCTTCTTCCAAGCCCTTAGCGATCAGCTTCTCCACGCCGGCGCGAACGTCGTCAGAGAGTTCATCTAGGCCACCGAGAATAGCTGCCAGACCGTTGTTAGGGTTCAAACCGGCCGCTGCCAGCTCGTCGCCGTAGGTGTCGAACAGTTCGGAGAAGTAAGCCTTCACAACGTGGCCGAAGATGATTGGGTCAGAGACCTTCATCATGGTGGCCTTCAGGTGAGCGGAGAACAGCACACCCTCTTCCTTGGCGCGTGCCACGGAGTTCTTCAGGAATTCCGAGAGTGCAGAAACGTGCATGACGGTGCCGTCGATGACTTCGTCCTTGAGCACGTCGAAAGGCTTCTTCAGAACCTTTACTTCGCCATCTTCGCCAACAAAGCGGATCGAGATCTTCTTGTCCGCATCAATAACGATGGACTTCTCGTTCGACGCAAAATCGTCAGCACCCATGGTGGCGACATTGGTCTTTGAATCAGCGGTCCATGCACCCATGGAGTGTGGGTACTTGCGAGCGTAGTTTTTTACGCTCAGTGGAGCGCGGCGGTCGGAGTTACCTTCACGCAGCACTGGGTTCACAGCCGAACCCTTGATCTTGTCGTAACGCGCGCGGACATCGGTCTCTTCATCCGAAGATGGGTTGTCCGGGTAGTCAGGCAATGCGTATCCGGCGGCCTGCAACTCTGCAATGACAGCCTTGAGCTGTGGGATCGAAGCTGAGATGTTTGGCAGCTTGATGATGTTTGCTTCTGGGGACTTGGCTAGATCGCCAAGTTCTGCCAAAGCATCGCCGATGCGCTGCTCTTCGGTGACATAGTCAGGGAAGGTAGCGATGATGCGACCGGCCAGCGAGATGTCGCGGGTCTCAAGTTCCACACCTGCAGTCGAAGCGAAGGCTTCAACGATTGGTAGGAACGAGTGAGTCGCCAACATTGGCGCTTCGTCGGTGTGGGTGTAAATAATCTTTGCCATAAGGTGTGGCGTCTCCCTGAACGTCGTGCGGAAGCGGTGTTAACCGCCCTGAACTCAACGTTCCAAATCTACCCGATTTTGGAGTTCACCACACTTTCACAATCTGCGAAACCTTCATCGGAACATCAATCCTGCCCCGAAATGCCGGGATGAATAGCGCCGGAGCGGTTTGTCACATTTAAGTTAATCTCGCATAACTCAATGCGGTTCGCCCTACAGCTTTAGGAGTCCGACGGTCCTGCAGAGGAAATTTGCATCAATTCTTTGACTGCCTGTTCAAAGAATTCCGATGGCACTGCGCTAGTTCCAGCTTTTTCTGCTTGGGTAAAGCACTGCCAAGCAACACGCCACGTCGAAGCCACTACCTCAGATGTCAGCGACGCTTGCATGGGCGTTACCAATTCTCGCGCGGTCAAGGACTGGGTCAGCTCCACCACGAGTTCCTGTTCTCGCTGAGTGGCGATCAACAACAATTTGGGATCGGCGAGCATCAGACGGCTCACCCTGCGGAACTCATGCTGTTCAATCTCAGTAGAAAAATGTTCGCGACAAACTTGAAGTAGCGACTGAAAGATGTGCGAAGCAGAGGTGCCGTGGGCGATTTCTAGGTCGGTCAGAGCATTCACCAGCTCCCCTTGCCCGGGAACTATGGCCGACTCTTTTGAATCAAAATAGCGGAAGAATGTGCGCGAAGAGATGCCCACCCGTTGTGCAATGCGCGCAACCGTCGTAGCTTCCAACCCTAGCTCCTCTACGAGATCCAAAGCCGCAGCCTGGATCTTGCGCGAAGTTTCAGCCTTGCGTTGATCACGAATCCCCATGCTTTCCTCCATACCCGAGCACCTAGTGATCGTCTCACGACTCCGGGTAAAAGTAGTTTACTGTCACACTATGACAGTTTTCCTTACGAAATTCTGTCACTCTATGACACTATTTGGAAGTTGGGAATTCGACGAAAGAGAAAAATTGACCTCGGAACGTACAGAAACAGAAGCCGCAGTGTCGCCACCGCAGGCGCCTAAAGCACAATTGAGCACCAAGCAGCTCACCGGCATCATCGCCGCATTGGCGTTGGCTGCATTCATGATGATCTTGAATGAAACTGTCTTGACAGTGGCTCTGCCGGGAATCATGTCGGATATGAATATCACTGCCGCGACCGGGCAGTGGCTGACAACAGGATTCCTGTTGACCATGTCCGTAGTAATTCCAACTACCGGATTCCTGCTCCAACGCTTCGAGCACCGCTCGTTGTTCATGTTTGCCATCGTCAGCTTCTTGGTAGGCACCGGCATAGCCGTTATTGCGCCTAGCTTCGCCTTCTTGCTCCTGGCTCGGATCATTCAGGCACTAGGAACGGCGATCATCCTGCCATTGCTGATGACCACCACACTAACGTTGGTGCCGGTTCAAAAGCGCGGGACCATCATGGGTCTAAACTCCATCGTTATTGGCGTGGGTCCGGCAATCGGCCCAACAGTTTCTGGGGCAATTGTCCACGCCCTGAGCTGGCATTACGTTTTTGCCCTGATGCTTCCAATCGCTGCAGTGGTACTAGTACTGGGCATCACCTTCTTCAAGGTTCCAAGTAATACCAACAAGATCAAGGTTGACGCGGCCTCCGTGGCACTCTCCGCACTGGCATTTGGATTCTTGGTTTATGGAATTTCCAGTATTGAACATGCCGCAAGCAACCCAGCCTTGACTATCGTCAGCTTTGCGATTGGCGTTGTTTCGCTTGCCCTTTTCATCAAACGACAGATTTCACTCACCCGCGAAGGTCGTGAACTACTAAATCTTTCGGCCTTCAAGTCGCGTGAATTCACATTCGCCATCGTGATGATCATGATTGCCTTTGGTACGTTGCTCGGCTCCTTGATGATCATCCCAATATTGCTGGAGTCCGGTCGGGGCATCGACTCGCTGAAGATTGGCATGATGCTCTTGCCTGGCGGAGTCGCTCAGATCATCGTTTCACCAATTTTTGGTCGCATCTACGACAAGCACGGCCCACGTCCAGTGCTGATCCCAGGCGCCATCATGCTGGCCGCAGGTCAGTGGCTCTACACCACGATTAATGCGGAGACTGAACTGTTGATGTTCACTCTTACCCACATCATCTTCTCCATCGGCCTGGCATTGCTGATGACAGGGTTGATGTCCTCGGCCATGTCATCGTTGAACCCACGACTCTTCGGCCACGGCTCAGCAATCTTTAACACTGCTCAGCAACTGGCCGGCGCCATCGGAACCACCATTTTTGTCACCATCATGTCAGTGGTATCAAAGGCAAAAATTACCAGTGGTACCGAAGTTACCTCCGGGTTGTTCGCAGGTGCCCACGTCTCGTTTATCGTCGGGGCCATCCTGGCAACCCTCAGCATTGTCTTCGCATTGCTGATCAAAGGCAATCAACAAAGCACCGGCCACTAGTTAGCAACAGCTCCACCCCACAAGGCCCCGAGTCGAGATCAGTTCGCACTGTTTGCCTCGGGGCTTTGTCGCGTGCAATCGAAACCGCTCAAGAAACTTCCGCTTAGATTGTTGAACAATTATCGAAAGTAGGGCATCCTTTTATCAAGACATGCTCACGAGACGGGGATCACAATGCCATTCATAGACCTGAATTCTGACGTAGGCGAATCTTTCGGCAACTGGACTATGGGTGATGACGCCGCGATCTTCACCTCAGTTTCGTCGGCAAACATTGCCTGCGGATTCCACGCGGGAGACCCCAGCACCATTGCACAAACTTGTCGTGATGCCGTCAGCGCCAACGTCACCATCGGTGCCCACGTTGGCTATCGGGATCTAGCTGGCTTTGGCCGACGTTTCTTGGACTGCTCAGCCACCGAACTAGCCGACGACGTCCTTTATCAGCTCGGAGCACTGCAGGCATTAGCCCGCAGTGCAGGTGCTGAAATCAAGTACGTCAAACCCCACGGCGCTCTTTACAACACCATCGTGCACCACGAGGTTCATGCCCAAGCCGTTATCGATGCCATCAAAGCTTTTGGCACCGACCTTCCTGTCTTGCTACTGCCCGGATCCGTTGCCCTGCAAAAGGCCGAGGCAGCTGGCCTACGTGGAGTAGCCGAAGCTTTTGCCGACCGTAACTACACCCCGGACGGCACCTTGGTTTCCAGGCGCGAAGCTAATGCCGTGTTGCATGATCCCCAAGAAGTCACAGCAAACATGGTCCGACTAGCCACCGAAGGGACCATCGTTGCGGTCGATGGAAGCACCATAAAGATGCCTGCCGAAAGCATCTGCCTTCACGGCGATACCGCAGGAGCAGTGGCCATGGCCCGTGCCGTGCGTGAAGGACTAGAACACGCTGGCGTACAGATTCGGAGCTTTGCGTGAGCATCCGTGCCATTCATCGGGCAGGATCCCACGATCTGCTCGTCGACCTCGACTCGCTCGACGCCGTCTTGGCTCTCAACGCAACTTTGGAGGATTCCCCCCTCCCGGGGCAACGCGACCTGCTTGCTGCCGCTCAGACAGTGCTGTTGAAGTTCGACTCTTGGCAGCATGCGGAACGCGCCTTGGCAGCGTTGCCGGAACTTGAAATTGCTTCAACAGCTCGCACCGCAGGCAAACTTGTGGAAGTTCCAGTCCACTACGACGGCGAAGATCTAGCGGCGGTCGCCGAACTGACCGGCCTAAGCGTTGACGCGGTGATCGATGCCCACAGCAACCAAAAGTGGCGCGCGGTGTTTGGTGGCTTTGCTCCCGGTTTCGCCTACCTACTCGGTGAAAATCAACTATTAAACGTGCCCCGCAGAGACACCCCACGCACCAAAGTGCCAGCTGGCGCTGTGGCACTAGCTGGCGAATACTCGGCCGTTTATCCTCGCCAGTCCCCCGGTGGTTGGCAATTGATCGGACACACCGATCTGCAGATGTGGGACCTGCAACGCGATAATCCGGCGCTCATCCGACCTCAGGACACGGTCCAATTCGTTCCTACCAATGAAAAGTTATCTGTCCGTGAACAGAGAACGGTAACGGAAGCGACAGCAGAAACCTCCCGCGTCTGTGGTCTTAGAATCATTGATTCCGGATTGCAGTCCCTTTTACAAGATGCAGGACGTCTCGGCTTCGGCAACTTAGGTGTTGGCGTCGCTGGCGCGGCAGATCCTATAGCTTTCCGCCAGGCCAATAGGTTGGTCGGGAACCACCCGGATCAAGCAGTGATTGAAAATCTCGGCAGTCGAATCTCCGTTGAAGCATCTGAAGACCAAGTTATGGCGCACTGCGGAGCTCAGGCATCGCTGTGGATCACCCCAGCTGCTGACGACCCAATTCGAAACCGGCGCCAGGTAGTCAGCGACGCTCCCTTTGCCTTGTTGCACGGCGAGCGCTTGGACGTAGAACCTGCGGGTTCCGGACTACGCAGCTATTTGGCCGTTCGAGGTGAAATCGAGATAGAGCCGACGCTCGGGTCGCTGTCTACCGATACGCTCTCTGGTGTTGGCCCTGAGCCACTGGCAGCAGGAACAGCGATTCCAGTGAAAAGGCCGGCCATCGGGCATATTGTCGGCAATCCGCAACCCAGCACGCTGCCTGTTGCTGATGATCAGGGCCTGTATCAACTCCGGGTCATCGCAGGCCCACGCACAGAGTGGTTCGGCCCTGCCGGTTTGACTCAACTCGCTGACCAGATTTGGGAGGTCACCAGCGAGACCAACCGGGTGGGCATCAGGCTCTCTACCGAAGAACGACCGCTACAACGCATCAGAACTGGCGAACTAGCCAGCGAGGGTGTAGCTCGTGGCTCCCTACAGGTCCCGCCCTCGGGGCTACCGGTGTTATTCCTCGCTGATCATCCGGTCACCGGTGGTTACCCAGTGATCGCCACTGTTATCGACGAAGATCTCAGTGCTGCCGCACAGCTCCCCCCGGGAAGCAAGCTTCGTTTTGTCCTCCAGTCCCCCGCCACTACGCTGGCCCGCTAAATTTTAGGATTGTCATGAAAAAGGTTCTTATCGCCAACCGCGGCGAAATCGCGGTCCGCATTGCTCGGGCAGCTACTGACGCCAACATTTCCTCCGTTGCCATCTATTCGGACCCAGATGCGAATGCGCTGCATGTGCGGCGGGCCGATGAGGCCTACCCGTTGCACGGGTCCACGGGTGCCGAAACTTACCTGAACATTGAAAAGATCATCGAGATCGCCAAGCGTTCAGGGGCCGACGCGGTACACCCGGGTTATGGCTTTCTTTCCGAGAACGCAAAGTTCGCACAGGCTGTCATTGACGCTGGCATGAAGTGGATTGGTCCCTCACCTCAGGCAATCGAGGATCTGGGTAATAAGGTCACTGCACGAAAAATTGCTGTCCGGGCCGGTGCCCCGCTAGCACCAGGTACCGATGGTCCTGCCGAAAATGCCGCAGAAGTTCGTGCCTTCGCTGAGGAATACGGCGTGCCCGTAGCTATCAAGGCTGCTTTTGGCGGTGGCGGTCGCGGCATCAAGATTGCGTATTCCCTCGATGAGATCACCGAGGCCTTCGAATCGGCCACGCGTGAGGCCACGGTGGCCTTTGGCCGTGGTGAATGTTTTGTGGAGCGATTCCTGTCTAAGCCACGACACGTCGAGGCCCAGGTCTTGGCCGACGCCCATGGCAATGTTGTCGTAGTTGGCACCCGTGATTGTTCTCTACAGCGCCGGCACCAGAAGTTGGTGGAGGAAGCACCGGCACCGTTCCTCAGCGACGAGCAGCGAAATCGCATCCACGAATCTGCCAAAGCGATCTGCAAGGAAGCTGGCTACGTTGGCGCCGGAACCGTCGAGTATCTGGTCGCCCAAGACGGGCTGATTTCGTTCTTGGAAGTTAATACCCGTTTGCAGGTAGAACACCCGATCACCGAAGAAACCGCTGGCGTGGATTTGGTGGCAGAGCAGTTCCGCATTGCTGACGGTCTATCATTATCGCTGAGTGAAGACCCAACACCGCAGGGCCATGCCTTTGAATTCCGCATTAATGCCGAGGATCCTGCCCGCGGATTCCTTCCAGCTCCAGGCACGGTGGAACGCTTCGAGGCTCCCACTGGAGCCGGGGTGCGTATCGATTCTGGTGTTCGTAGCGGTTCGGTCATCCCACCCTTCTACGATTCAATGATTGCCAAACTGATCGTGCACGGAGCCGACCGTAATCAGGCTTTGCGTCGAGCGCGATCGGCACTGGACGAGATCACCGTTGCGGGTGTTCCGACAGTTTTACCGTTCCACCGTGCAGTCATTGACCATGAAGATTTTATTGGTGATCAGCTAAAGGTCTACACAACGTGGATTGAGGACGAATTCCTCAATGAAGTTGAAGCCAGCGATCAGATGGATCTCAACCAGTTGGATACCAGCCGGGAAACGATCACCATAGAACTAGATGGCAAGGCCGTACAGCTCGGATTACCAGCAGCTCTGACCAACGCCCTTCGCAACCCGTCAGGGGCTAGCGCCGCTGAATCAGCTCAGGCGCAACAGGCTCCCGAACAGGATGCTGCCACCGTGCTGAGCCCAATGGATGGCAATCTTGTGAGCTTCGCTGTCAAAGACGGCGAAACCGTTTCCAAGGGACAGACGGTTGCCGTGGTTGAAGCAATGAAAATGGAATCTGCTGTGTCGGCGCATCGTGATGGTGTTTTCACTGCCGCAAGCATTAAAATCGGGGCTGCGGTACGTCGTTCCGACGCGCTGGGAAGCATCCAGTAACCGAGTCTTCGCCTGTTCCCTTTCGAGCAATGAGTTGGGATAAATTGGACTAATGAACTCCAGCAGCAGTGCCTCCACACTTCCGGCCAAAGCACCCCACGCGCATAGCAGTGTATGGGCTGCGAGTCTTTTGCGTACTCGCATTGCCGAAGGTGAACTGTTGCCCGGAGACAAGCTGTCCGAGCAGTCACTGGCGGAGTCGTTGGGGCTTTCGCGCAATACCCTGCGCGAAAGCTTCACCCTGCTAGATAGTGAATTGATCATCACGCGCATCCCTAACCGTGGGGTATTTGTTGCCTCACCAGATGCTGATGATGTGCGAGAGATCTACGCGGTGCGTCGCACCATTGAGCCTGCTTGTCTTGCTTGGGGCCCAGAACTGGATCTGGCGGAACTGGGCGAGATCATTGTTCAGGCGCGCTCTGCTTTGGCTGCGCACGATATACCTCGGATGGCCAACGCCAATCAGGCTTTCCACCAACAACTGGTTCGTTCATCAGATAGCAGTTTGGTCCAAGAGCTCATGGGACGTGTGCTGGCCAGAATGCGCTTGGTATTCCATGCGATGAGTGACGCCCCGGATTTCCACTCGCATTATGTGGAGCAAAACGCGCGCTTGGTAGAACTACTGAGTGAAGGTAAACGTGATGAAGCGGCCATGGCCTTGCGAGGATACCTGGACAAGGCTGAAGCTGAGTTGCTAGAGCACATCGACCGGGTATCAAGTTAACGTCAACACCCATGCTCCACCAGTAAAGTCTTGCGATATCTGTCTCATCGTCAACATGGACGGTCCTGCGCTTCCGGTTTGGCTCCCTGCGTCGCATCGTTGTCGCTATCTATCAAAAAGACCTAAGTTGTCGGACGCAGATAGACAATTCAATCATTGATTTTCCGCTATTTTTGGGGACCCTTGCGATTATTGATTGATCCGGTTCTCCCATGAACCAGGGTGGTAAAAGTTCACCAGTAGTCACCTCGTAAGTTGATTGAGCCTTCAATACCTCAACCTGCGTTCACCTAGCTTGTCAGCGTATGGTTTAAGGCATTCTTGCCCGTTCTTTCCTGGACCGGTAAGACCGCACCCAATAGTCGTTGCTGAAAGGTTCCGCGCTGTGAACTTGCCCGTCGCCGAATTACATATCCATCTCGAAGGAACTCTGGAACCCGAGACGATCATGTCACTGGCCGCAAAGGACTCAATCCAACTGCCGTACAGCTCGATAGACGAGCTACGGGCACAGTATGAGTTCAGCAACTTGCAGTCATTCTTGGACCTGTTCTACGCAAACATGCTGGTTCTTCGCACCCGCGAGGATTTCTACGAAATCACCATGGCTTACTTGCATCGCGCCCATGCCTCAGGTGTGCGCCATGTGGAATTGTTCTTCGATCCACAGGCCCATGTTGAACGTGGAATGGATCTACGCGATGTCATCGCTGGAATTCGTGACGCACTAAGCGAAGCGCAGGAGCGCTGGGGAATCTCGCATAAGCTCATCGCCTGCTTCTGGCGCCATGCTCCAGCCAGCGAAGCTCTGGATCTTCTACGCTTCATGATTGAAGAACAGCACGATATCGATGGCATCGGGCTCGACTCCTCCGAGCTGGGTTTCCCACCGGAGCTCTTTGTCGATGTTTTCGATTTGGCCCGCGAAAGTGGTCTGCACGTTGTCGCTCACGCTGGTGAAGAAGGTCCAGCCGATTACATCTGGCAAGCGCTGGACCTGCTCAAGGTGGAGCGAGTGGATCACGGCATTCGGTGCTTGGATGATGAGAAATTGGTGCAGCGACTCGTTGCAGAACAGATGCCTCTCACCGTCTGTCCACTCTCAAATATCCGATTGCGTGCTGTTGATACGATGGCGGATCACCCACTGCCATCCATGCTTGAAGCGGGGCTAAAGGTCTCGGTACATTCAGATGATCCTGCGTATTTCGGTGGATACATGGACGCCAACTTTGCATCCCTCATGCAAGCGTTCAACTTCAGCACCGAGCAATTGGCACAGTTGGCTCGAAATTCTTTTGAATCCTCGTTCATTGACGACTCTGCCAAGCGCGAGCGCCTTGCGGAAGTAGACGCCTGGGTTAGCCAACGCTAATCAAAATTTTCAGTTTAACTAGGTGATGCGGTGTTCTTCCCGGTTGGGACGAACACCGCATCACTTTTTGGTTATGGCACTTGATACTGTGAATCTTTGATATCAGTGATCAGCATGTGGCCTGGCGCATGCCCGATGGCTAAGGATGGTTTGGACTCCATCACGGCTGCTTGCGGCGTGACACCGCAGGCCCAGAAGACTGGCACGGTGCCTTCCGGAATTTGTACTGCATCGCCGAAGTCTGGCTTCGACAGGTCAGTAATTCCCAGCTCCTCCGGGTTACCAATGTGTACTGGCGCTCCGTGTACTGCAGGATATCGGGAAGTGATCCGAACGGCATCCGCTACTTGCGAAGCAGGAATTGGCCGCATCGAAACCACCATAGGACCGCTAATTGCTCCGGCTGTACTACTCCTGGTAGTGGTCTTGTACATCGGTACATTAACGCCCTGGTCAATGTGCGCGATGGATATTCCGTTGTCCATCAGGGCTGACTCAAAAGTGAAAGAGCAGCCGATGATGAAGGTAACCAGATCATCGCGCCAGTACTCATTGAGGTCGGTAGGTTCAGCGACCTCAACACCATTTTCGTAAACCACGTACTTCGGAACATCAGTCCTGATATCTCCGCCTGCCAGCAATTCGTTGGAGACTTCCCCAGCTTCAAGCACACCCAATACCGGGCAGGATTTGGGATTGCGCTGGGCGAAGAGCAGAACATCGAAGGCCAGCTCTCGCGGCACGATCATCAGGTTCGCCTGTGCATACCCGGCACTGATTCCTGCGGTTGGAAGCACTTGACCCTCACGGAAGAACTTCCGAGCTTGATTTGGGGACAGCGTGGCTCGTTGGTTCAATTCGAGGTCTTTGATGTGATTCATTTTTCCGCCTTAGGCTTGCCAGAGTGCGGCCAGACCAGTCAGCGAATTCCACCCGAGGAATACGCTAAGTAGCCATGCCAGGACACCCACGAGCAGAAGGAATTTCGGGTACTTATAACCGCCCATGAGGTCACGACGACGCCAAGCAACCCACAGCAATACCGCGAAACCGACAGGCAGGATCAGGCCGTTGAATGCGCCGGCGAAGATCAGCAAGGTGGCTGGTGCCTTACCCAAGAATAGGTAGATGATGCCACAGACCGCGATGAAAGCGACGGTGATCATGTTGCGGGTACGTTCTGAGGTGGTTCGCTTGGTGACAAACGAAACTGAAGTGTAGGCCGCGCCGATAACGCTGGTCAGGGCCGCTGCCCAGAGGATGATGCCGAACGCTCGAATGCCAATGTCTCCAGCGGCGTGGCCGAAGGCTTCTGCGGCCTTGTTGTCGCTGGCCAGTACTACGCCGCCTGCAACGACGCCGAGGATCGCCAAGAACAAGAGCACTCGCATGATGCCCGTGACGATGATAGCCAAGATTGAGATATTGGAAATTGACTTGACGTGTTCAACACCGCTGGTACCAGAATCGATCATGCGGTGCGCGCCGGCGTAGGTGATGTAACCGCCAACGGTTCCACCGATCAAGGTGGTAATAATCAGAAAATCGATCTTCTCAGGCAGAACCACATTGCGCAGGGCGTCTCCGACCGGCGGCGCGGCAACAATTGCTACGTAGAGCATCAAGAGAATCATGATGGCACCTAGCAGCACCACAATACGGTCCAGGGCCATTCCAGCTCTCTTGGACAGGAAGATCAGGATCGCGACGACGGCCGAGATGACCCCGCCAATCTTTGCATCCACTCCGAGCATGGCATTGATGCCAAGACCGGTGCCGGCAATATTGCCGATGTTGAAGACCATGCCACCGATGAATACCAGTACCGCGAGGAACCAACCCACACCGGGTAGGACCTTGTTGCCAAGTTCTTGAGCGCGCATGCCGGTAACACCGATGACGCGCCATACGTTTAGCTGCACCGCAATGTCGACGAGGATCGAAACGACGATGGCAAAGGCGAAAGCAGCGCCGATTTTTACCGTGAATTCGGTGGTCTGGGTAATGAACCCAGGGCCGATTGCGCTGGTAGCCATCAAGAACATGGCTCCAAGCAGGGCGGTTCGCCGAGCTTTGGGGCTCATTTCAGTCTTTGACTCAGGGAGTGCCATGGTGACGATCCAATGCGATAGTGGTGACAGCTGTCACAGAATCAATGTAACGCGGATAACATTACAGGTTGTTGAACAACCTTGGCAAGATGTTGTTGAACAATTTTGTGTTTCTAAATTTTCACGCCCGTCGATTAGCACCCAGCGATCGATACTGACCACGACCCCTGAAACATTCACTCTTTGACATGATTACCATCACCCCAAAGAGGAGACGCTTGAGTCACACGTGCACATTAGATCGATTTATATCCGCCCGAAATGCGCGAATTTTCGCGACCCTGGACTAACTTTTTCGAATTAGGTCAGTTTCAGAAAGATTTCAACCTACTTCAAAGTAAAGACTTTCAAACACTCTCTGATTTGGTCGTTTGCTAAGAACTACTTACAGTAATTCCTTGTGCGGTGGGGGCTGTAATGTGATCGCAAAAGGAATTGTGTTGAACCTTAGAGGCGAACTGTCAATTGCAACCGCTCTAATTGCGGGATTGGTAATAATACCCGCCGCTCCATCATTGGCGGAAGGATCGTGGACGTCGTCTATAACAGATGCGCTCACCGGTTTTTCATCTCGCAGTTGGAACGATCACAACACAGATTCGGTAGCGACAAAAACTACATTTACGACTTGCACGGAAACATGGGGATCTCCTAAGCGGGTCAGCAGCATTTCAGTTGCTCTGGTTGATCATCGCGGAGCATGGCTTCCAGCAACAACCGTGGCAACAAAGTCCGCTAGCGGTTGTGGTTCGGTGAGCTTTGGTGACCGAAAAAAGAGCACCTACCATTTTACGATCAAGAAAATCTCCGGTCTAAGCTCAAACATTAGGCTCACTGCCAAGAAAGTGACACAAGCGTACTAATGAGTACTCTGAGCATTAAAAACCTGTCATTTTCGTATCCCAAAAGCTCCCCGCAACTTGACCGCATTGATCTGTCCTACAGTTCAGGAAAAACGGCAATACTCGGGCCCAACGGAGCGGGGAAAACTACCCTCATTTCGCTGCTCGCCACCGCGCTCACACCCCGGCAGGGAACCATACAGCTCACTACCGATGTGCTGAAATACAGTTCAAAAGAACTACGAGCCTTCCGCCAGCAGGTTGCATGGCTACCTCAGGACTTCAGTCCGGTCGCAGGCTTGTCAGTACTGGAACATGTCACCTACTCCGCATGGCTCAAGGGTGCTAGCAGGAAAGCTGCAAAAGCAGCGGCACCCATCGCGTTGGAACGCGTTGGGCTGTCCGAGATGTCAAAGCACAAGGCCACCGCACTTTCCGGCGGTCAGCAACGGCGTCTTGGCATTGCTGGTGCGCTTGCGCATGATGCGGCCGTCATCTTGCTTGACGAACCAACGGCAGGACTAGATCCCAACCAGCGCGACAAATTCCAAAAGATTCTGAATGATATTGACCCGCAGAAGATTGTTCTCGTATCAACTCATCAGACCGAAGATATCGACGGTACTTTTGACTCCGTCTTTGTCCTCGATCAAGGACGTCAAAAATTCCATGGGTCCACCGCTGATTTTATGGAATTGGGTGGCTTCACCGAGGATGATCCGCGTGATCGAATTCGTACAGCCTACGGTCAGCTAGTTTCGGGAGAACACTAATGCTCCCTATAGCAAATCGACCGGCGTTGTGGCTTCTACCCGTATTTCTAGTCATTGCTTTTGTCTACCTTGGTAGCTATACAGAGCTAGATTTGGTCCTTGGTAATCCGGATGCCGCAGTATCTGGCGCGTCGAGCACGCTCCTATTTTCGTGCTTATTGGCATCAATCTGCGCGGCCATCGAGTCAAGTCGTGAAAGGAACAGTCGCGGCGTCACTGAAGTGACTTCGCGCGGATACCTCTATCGAATTCTCGACAGGCTTTGGCCAAGCGTACTGTCGGCCACCATTATCCAAATTGTCATGGTGGTCTACCTTGTAGTTTCTTCAAGGCAGACCCCCGAACCCAAATTGTGGCTAGTAGTTCTCGGATACCTACTAGCGATAATGGCCCACTCGGCCTTTGGATACTTTCTCGGGCAATGGTTCCCTGGTCGTTTCGCCGTTCCTTTCGCACTGGTTCTAAGCTACTTGTTCCTTGCATTCACCGGAGCCTCAGGATATTTTCCTGCACATTATCTTTCCGGAATGACACTCAATGGTTGCTGTATGGCAGCCCAATCTCTGGACTACCGTGGCGTTTGGACCCTTATCGTTTTTTCCTCGCTCGCCACCTTGGGCTTCCTGACGCTAGCTAGCAACAACAATCCATTTCCCAAGAAGAAAACTGCCGGTCAGACTGCCCCAAGAAAATACGCTTTCGGGGCATCAGTATTGGTCCTCGCACTGACCGCTGGCCTATTTATTTCACGTGATTTTGATGGAATTGCTGTGGTAAACGATGAGACAAAACGGTTCACATGTACCGGTACCAGCCCGCAGGTTTGCCTCAACGATGTACAACGTTTTGGTGGAGATCGCAGCGAATTGGTAGCGCAAAGCGTGCGCGAACTATCGGAGATCGGTTTTCCAAAAGCCAAACGAGTGACCGCAGAACTCGATCACGACGTGCGTCTAGCCGAAACCGGTGAATTGGTGACCTCATTCGAACCTTGGTACACAGATGAACAGGTTGTGTACGCGGCGTCGAGTTCCTATTCTGCGGAGATCATCAATCATCTCTGCGAAAATGATGACTTCGACAAACAGTACGAGGCTTTTGAGATACTGCAGGACTGGAGCACCAACTACGCGCTTCACAAAGTCCTCGGCTCAAACGCAGAGATTACTGACGAGGCGTTGAGGTCCAAATCATTTGAACAACAGCGGCGTTGGGCGCTGAACGCGTACCAGCAACTCTCGCGATGTGAAGTACCCGCTTTGCCAAAGGGGTTGTAATGAATCTTTCCTTGCGTACCCGAGGACTCGTTATTTGCGCGATAAGCGCCGTCGTCTGTGGTGTTCTGGCTGGAGCATTCGGCCAACAGCTGTTGGCCATTCCATTCCTGGGTTCCCTGTTCATGCCCACAGCGATGCCTCTTCCGGTGATTCCTGCATTGTTGCTGAGCGTGATCCTCGGAGCGAATATTAGTGGTGCTAAACGTAGTTGGATGTTTGGTGCAGTGCGCAATATCTGGGCGCATTCGACGGGGTTTGCCTTAGGCATTCTGCTTCTTGGCACCATCGTTTGTGCGCTTACCGCGGTGCTAGCCGGCACCGGTCAATTCCCTACAGTCTTATTTGTCCGAGACCTAGCTAGCTTGGTGTCGCTGTGGCTCGTGGGTATCTTGTTTGGGCTGGGAAGTACTGCAACGGTTGTCCCGGTGGCTTACGTCGCTTTTTCCTCGGTTTTTGCCAGAAGCAAAAACGCAGAATTTTACCCATGGGCGTGGATCATGCAGCCACATCCATACTCTTGGTTTGGCATTGCATCTATCGTTGCCGGAGTACTCGCAGCTGGACTGCTGATCAAACGAAGGAAAGCACTTCGCTAGACCGCGGGTCAGATAACAAGAGAACAGCAAAGGACCCCGTCCAAAATCTATATGGATTTTGGACGGGGTCCTTTGACAAGCGCTACTAGTTCCTAGTGGAAGAAGTGGCGTGCACCGGTGAAGTACATGGTGATGCCAGCTTCGTTCGCAGCTTTGATAACTTCCTCATCACGTACCGAACCGCCTGGCTGTACAACAGCCTTGACGCCAGCGTCGATCAGGATCTGCAGACCATCAGCAAATGGGAAGAAGGCGTCCGAGGCAGCCACGGAGCCCACTGCACGTTGCTCCGAAGAAGCTGCATCAGCGTTCTCGGCGCCACCGGCTGCATCCGCGCCGGATTCGACCTTTACGCCCAGGGTGTTGGCGCGTTCAACTGCCAGCTTGCAGGAGTCGATGCGGTTGACCTGGCCCATGCCAATGCCCGTTGCTGCACCGTTCTTGGCCAACAGGATGGCGTTGGACTTTGCAGCGCGTACTGCGCTCCATGCAAATTCAAGGTCAGCAAGGGTAGCAGCGTCAGCAGCCTGGCCGGCAGCCAGGGTCCAGTTCGCTGGGTTGTCGCCATCAGCATCGATCTTGTCACCTGCCTGAATCAGCATGCCACCGGATACCTGGCGGAACTCGTTCTTGTTACGGCCATAGCCCTCAGGCAAAGCCAGGAGACGGATATTCTTCTTGGCCGAGAGAATCTCAACTGCTTCAGCTTCGAAGTCCGGAGCAATGACAACCTCAGTGAAGATGCCCTTGACGGTTTCAGCCATTTCCTTGGTTACCGTGCGGTTAGCAGCAATGACGCCACCAAAAGCGGAAACTGGATCGGTAGCGTGAGCCTTGCGGTGCGCATCAGCGATCGGATCAACAGCGTCATCCGAAGCTACAGCCACACCACATGGGTTGGCGTGCTTAACAACGGCAACAGCAGGCTTCTCGAAGTCGAAAGCGGCACGCAGTGCAGCATCAGCGTCAACGTAGTTGTTGTAGCTCATTGGCTTGCCGTGCAGCTGGTCAGCCTGCGCGATGCCGGCTGGTGCAGCCTCATCAACGTAAAGTGCCGCCTGCTGGTGTGGGTTCTCGCCGTAGCGCAAAGCTTCGGCGCGCTGCAGCGCAACGCCCGCATAGGCTGGCCAATCGATGACGCCGTCGCCGTCCTCATCGAGGAACTGGCTTGCGGTCCACGAAGCAACAGCGGTGTCGTAGGCAGCGGTGTGAGCGTAAGCCTTGGCAGCCAAACGCTGACGGGTCTTCAGATCAAAACCACCATCAGCAGCAGCTGCGATGACCTGTGAGTAGAAGCTTGGATCTACAACGATGGATACAGCAGCGTGGTTCTTTGCAGCCGAACGGACCATTGCTGGACCGCCAATGTCGATCTGTTCAACAACTTCGTCCTGGGATGCGCCGGAAGCAACAGTCTGCACAAATGGGTACAGGTTTACAACAACCAGATCGATCTGATCAATGTCCATCGAAGACAGGGTATCCATGTGCTCGCTAACGCGACGGTCGGCAAGGATGCCACCGTGGATACGTGGGTGCAGGGTCTTGACTCGACCGTCAAGCATTTCCGGCGAACCGGTCACCTGCTCGACCTCAGTCACAGGGATTCCGGCGGCAGCGATCTTCTTAGCGGTAGAGCCGGTGGATACCAGCTGAACGCCTGCGGCATGTAGTCCGGAGGCCAGCTCCTCCAGACCAGTCTTGTCGTAAACGGAAATCAGTGCGCGACGGATTGCGACTTTGTCCAGCACGGTCTTACTCACGAAATTTTTCTCCCGGCGGTGAGAATGAATGGGGCGGGTGGCGCATAGGCCACCGCCCTCATTCTAACCAAGGGATGACCCGAATATTCAGTTCGTGTCATGGTCCTTCGACAAGCTGAGCAAGCTGTGGGAAATACTTGGACAGTTGCTTGTCAGTCAGGCAAAGACGCAGAAGTTTCTCGGCATGATCTTCATCGGCTACATAACAAACCAAGTCTGCAGGGGTACGTTGCTGAAGTTCTTCTCGCAGGCTCTGTGCCACCGCAACAAGGGTGCGATAGTAGCGTTTTATGGTGACTTCCCAGCCTTCGTGCGCTGCGAGGTCGGTCATCGCATCGGACCAGAGGGTGGCTGCCGGGTCTTCGCATAAATCAATGGCTGACCAGTGCCAATCGCTTGGTTCCCACTTATCAGAATAGAAACTCTCAGAGTCGTCTGCATCGAGGCCTTCTTCAAGCGAGGCCAGAACCTGATCCAGATCTTCCTCATCATCGTTAAGGCTCGAGTCTTCCTCGTCGGTTTCCTGTTCATCCGCGTCAGAAATCACTATGGAGTCGTCATCGATTGTGACGTCTTCAGATTCGGTTGAACTACCAGGCTCCGCATCTTCGCGGTCTTCATAGTCGGCAGGCTCGTCAGCATCTTCGCCGCGCTCCACCAGTTCTTCTCTTGATGCCGTGACGCGATCACGTTCTAAAGCCTGTACCGAATTCAGCGCAAGCAACGGCATAGCGATGCTCTCGCTTTCTTCGGTGCTGACCCCGTGAAGGGCAATGGCATAGAAGTCTTGGTCGGGGTGTCCAGTAATTACTTCCGCCGCGTGCCGAAGGGCGGTCACCCGTATCGCCTCTTCGAGAGCGGCCCAATCTACTCCCATGCCCAGAGAGTACTCCCAATCAGGCGCTGAATGACAGACCTTGACGCGCCACACAAAGAAGCGTAGAGAGCTACGCTCAATTCACAGTTTTCGGTTATGCTTCGACGCGATACACACTACTTTCACTCGCATTGAGAAAGGCGCCCTTTCGTGTCTTCTGCTCTTCCGCCTACGGGCACCAACGTCGTACAAGAACTTCCCTTTAAGTGGAAGGTACAAGGCTCGATATTTATCATCGGTGGCCTCGGATTCATGTTTGATGCCTGGGATGTCACGCTCAACGGTGCATTAATTCCATTGGTCGCCCAAGAGTGGGGACTAGACCGGCCCACCGCAGCACTTTTGGGCACGTCAAACTTGGTTGGTATGGCACTGGGCGCATTTGTGTGGGGCGGAATTGCCGACCGGTTTGGACGCAAAAAAGCCTTCAGCCTGACGTTGTTGATGTTTGCAGTGTTCACCGTGCTCGGTGCATTCTCACCAAACTTCGGCTTCTTTGTGGCCTTCCGGTTCTTGGCCGGACTTGGGCTGGGCGGATGCATCCCGGTGGATTACGCGCTCGTTGGCGAGTTCACCCCAGCTAAGTTGCGTGGACGAGTACTTACCGCAATGGATGGCTGGTGGCCAGTGGGTGCTGCCCTGTCATTCTTCGTCTCCGGCTGGGTGATGGCCACAGCCGATAACTGGCGTTTGATTCTTGCTGTGATGATCCTTCCGGCATTTGTGGTGTTCTTTGTACGTCGTTCCGTGCCAGAGTCACCGTTGTACTTGGCTGCCAAAGGTCGCGAGGCAGAAGCTCGTGAAGTGATTGACTACCTAGTTGAACGCACCGGCGCCACCAAACGTGACTACGTCATCGAACAAGTGCCAGTTGAGCGTCCTTCCCGTTGGTATGAGCAGGTAGTTTCTCTCTGGCGTTACTCGTGGAAAATTACTGCGACCAGTTGGCTACTGTTCATCACTGTTCTGCTGGTTTACTACTTGGCACTGACGTGGCTTCCATCAATCTTGACCGAGGCTGGAATGGCGCAGTCCGCTTCATTCTTCGCCACCGCAGTCATGGCTCTAATGGGTCTACTCGGAGTGGTGATTGCCGCGCTCCTTGTTGAACGAGTTGGCCGCAAATGGCTGCTTGCCGTTTCCGCACCGCTCTCCGGACTAGTGCTGGTCATGGTGGCACTGAACCTGAAGGTTCCAGCTGCCGCAGTGGGTTGGGTGTTGGTCTTTGGTGTCATCGTTCAGGTGGCCATCCCCGTACTGTATGCCTACGTTTCTGAGATGTACCCGACTGAACTACGCGCCAGTGGATTCGGTTGGGCCTCAACCATGTCGCGCTTTGCTGCCGGATTTGGGCCGCTGATTTTCGCCGCGCTCTGGCCAGTGCTCGGTCTGCCTACGCTGTTCATTGCCGCGAGCGTACTGGTCACCTTGGCCATCATTTTCATGGCAAAGTTCGCGCCAGAAACCATGGGCCGCCAGCTGGGCTAGCGCACCTTGATCCATTGATGAACTCGATGCCTGACGCCAAGAGCCGACTCGTACAATTAGAAGATCACCACTCTTCAAGAGGTACAACGTCGCAATATCCTTGGCGGTTGGCATCGTGGAGCACAACGACGGGAAAATCACCGATGCAGTTTGACCAGAAGCAGCTCAAGGAAGATGGATTTACGGGCTTCCGCTCTGTGGCCACACTTGAAATCAATCGCATCCCGCACCGTCAAGGGATTTTTGTCGTCTTGGCGCCCTCGGACTATGAACCGCGGTACCTTAACCGCAGTACGGCCGGAACCTTCAAGAAGAAAAACCCCTCGCTTAAACCCGAGCAGCTAGAAGCCGAATGGGTCCACGACACCGAAGTCCTATACATCGGAAAGGCCAGCCCAGGCAGCCAAGGCAATCGTGGGCTGCGCCGGCAGATTCAAGAATTCATCGACTTCGGCAATGGCAAACCACCAGGCCACTGGGACGGGCGCTTGATCTGGCAGCTGCGTGGAGCCGGAAAGCTCTTGATCGCGTGGAAAGAATTACCCTCCGAAGAGTTGAATGCTTCACTGGCTAAGTATCACGACAGCTTCCACGCACAGTACGGCAAGTTGCCCTACGCCAATTTGGTCCGCGCGCGGTGAAACGAAAGCGTGTGAAGAGGCGCCCTCGGTTTCGCTGGTTACGCGAAAATTGGGACGACCTCGTGGCACGCTTGCTGGAATTCTTCTCGCTAGGGCCGCGAAATTCACTGCTCAACTTCAGCGCCTTCGTCTACTCCATCCAGGGTTACGCCTTGAACCCGTCAAGCATTATCTGCACCAAACGCTCCTGAAGCTGTGGTGTCTGATTTTTGAAGGCTCGTGGCAACGGTCGAGTGGCTGCTCCAATGGCGGTGACCAGTTCTACGCCGTTCAAATCTCTGCGCACCAATTGTTGGTCTTTGGCCTGTTCAAGAACACGATTTACTGCCTGAGCGCATTCACGTTGCACGGTCAGCACTCGTTCATTCAGAGTCGCAGGCAGGGCTCCCCCAAACGCTTCGCTGAGCGCACCAAGATCTAGGCGCACCAGCTGCTCCAAGAATTTACTCCACGCTCGTGGCTCTTGGGCCAAGTTTTCCCTTGCGAGGTGAGCCGCATCCAATATTTCTTGCAGGGTTGTCACGGTAACTTCCTCAACTAGCTCGGGGCGGGCCGCGAAGTTGCGGTACAAGGTACCGATTCCCACGTTGCTTCGTTCTGCAATGGTGTCCATGGCAACGTTGGCGCCGTACTGGGCAAAGAGCTCTCGGGCCGTACGGAGAATAGTTTCACGTCGTTGCAAAGCATCTGTGCGCATCAACCGGTTATGCCTTCCACGGTGTTGGCGGCGGTGGGGTTTACCCATCTGCCGCTCAGAGAGTCTTAGATAGATGTCCTATTTGGTCGGATCCAAAACTCAGTGATCTTTCCAGAAATTGCTAAGCGTTGCCACGGCGTTAAGACTTTTGCCAGAAATCTATCCCCACACTTCAACTAAATAGCCTTTCATTAGTGATTTTTCGGTAGTCTGGCAGTGAACTACCCCGTGAGTTTTTGGGGATCTGACCTTCGAAAGGCCGCCATGCACGACGATACTTCCTTGACCACTGGTCGAGTCAAACGAGTACTGCAGGAACGAGTACTGCCTGCCATCTACTCGGACTCAATCCCGCTTGAGGTGTCTTGGCATGAACTTCCAGGTGAACCAGTAACACCCACAAAGGGCTTGGCATTGGACTACGTTCCAGCTCAGGTTGGGACCTCTTGGGGAGCTGCTTGGGGCACCACATGGTTCCACCTTCAAGGCCAGGTTCCCGCTAGTTGGGCGTCACGCCGAGTCGAAGCAATTATCGATTTGGGCTTCGACGTAAATATGACGGGGTTCCAGTGCGAAGGGCTCATCTACCGACCTGACGGCAATACCGTCAAAGCGCTAAACCCACGCAACCAGTGGGTGCCAGTTACGGAGTCTGCAGAAGGCAACGAGCTAGTGGATCTCTATCTTGAGGCTGCGTCCAACCCAGTATTGCTGGATCATCACCCGTTTTTGCCGACCGAAGAGGGAGACATTCTCACTTCTTCCACGCGCAAGCTCTACACCATCCGACGTATGGATCTGGCTGTATTTGAACCAGTAGTTCATGAATTAGCTCTTGACCTTGAAGTGCTCCTAGATCTGCAGGAACAACTGTCCCAAGGCCCGCGCAAGATGCAGATTCTTCAGGCCTTGGATAACGCCTTGGATGTTCTTGATCTTCAGGACATTACCTCAACGGCTCAGGCCGCTCGCGATGAACTAGCCGACGTTCTCGCCGCCCCGGCAGAACACAGTGCTCACCAGATTTCCGCTATCGGACACTCCCACATCGACTCGGCTTGGTTGTGGCCACTGCGCGAAACCATCCGCAAGGTCTCACGCACTGCTTCCTCGATGGTTGAGTTACTTGGCGATGAACCGGATTTCCTTTACGGAATGTCCAGTGCCCAACAATACAAATGGCTTAAGAGCCACCGCCCCGAGGTGTGGGAGCGCGTCAAGCAGGCGGTGGCCGACGAACGTTTCCTCCCCTTAGGTGGCATGTGGGTTGAATCCGATACCGTGATGCCATCCGGCGAATCTTTGGTGCGTCAATTCCAGTACGGCCAGAAATTCTTCCGCGACGAATTTGGTGTGAGTTCCAAAGGCGTGTGGCTACCAGATTCCTTCGGCTACTCCCCGGCCTTGCCGCAGCTGATGCGACGTGCAGGTTTTGAATGGTTCTTCACCCAGAAGATCTCATGGAATCAGCAAAACAAATTCCCACACCATAGCTTTGATTGGGAAGGCATTGACGGTTCTCGCATCTTCAGCCACTTCCCCTCCATGGACACCTACAACTCTCAGCTTTCCGGTGAGGAAGTTGCTAAGGCTTCCCGCCAGTTCCGCGAAGCGCGCATCACCAATAACTCCATTGCTCCCGTGGGCTGGGGTGATGGCGGTGGCGGTACCACTCGCGAGATGACTGGCAAGGCTAAGCGCTTATCCAATCTTGAAGGTAGTGCGCAGGTGCGTTGGGAACATCCCAACAAGTTCTTCGACCGCGCTAAGCGCGAACTTCCCAACCCACCGGTCTGGGTTGGCGAACTGTACCTGGAATTGCACCGCGCGACGCTAACCAGCCAGCACCAGACTAAACAAGGCAACCGACGCACTGAGCAACTTCTGGTGGAAGCGGAGCTTTGGGCAGCCACCGCCACGTTATACACGGGAAGCGACTACCCCTACGTACAGCTAGACGAGCTGTGGGAAACAGTGTTGCTGCACCAGTTCCACGATATTTTGCCTGGCACCTCCATCGCCTGGGTACACCGTGAAGTTGTAGGCCGCTACGCACAAGTCATCGAACAGGTCGAAGCACTGATCCTCACAGCACAGCAGCAGCTTGCTGGGGACGGCTCAACGCCCATCGCTTTTAACGGGGCCGCGTTCACGCGCAATTCACTGTCCTTCGGTCAGGCTAAGGCCCTGGTTGCTAGCTCCGCGGATTCCGTTCAGGCCACCGCAGCTAGTGGTGGATATGTCTTGGACAACGGCATTGTCCGCATTCAGGTCAGTGATCAAGGACTGATCACCTCCGCAGTAGATTTGGCCACTGGCCGCGAGGCTATTGCTTCGGGCCAAGAGGCAAACCTCTTGCAGCTGCACCAAGACTTCCCCAACATGTGGGACGCCTGGGACGTAGATAAGTACTACCGCAATCAGGTCACCGACCTGCGTGAACTCAATTCCATGGAATTGTCCTCGACTGAGGATGGCAGCCAGGTCATCACCATCTCTCGTGGCTTCTCGAAGTCGACGGTCATTCAGCAGCTGAGCCTGGCCCCGGGTGACCGAACAGTTCATATCGCTCAAAGCACCGACTGGCATGAGGCCGAGAAGTTCCTCAAGGTCGCGTTCCCACTCGATGTTCGGGCCGAGCAAACCATCGCGGAAACACAGTTTGGCTATCACAAGCGAGTGACGCATATGAACACCAGTTGGGAAGCAGCGAAGTTTGAAACCTCCATGCACCGCTTTGTGCTGGCCGAGGAACCAGGCTTTGGTGTGGGGCTGATCAACGATTCCATCTACGGCTTTGATGTCACGCGCGAAGCCAAAGAAGCGCGCGTGACCACCACGATGCGTCTGTCGTTGCTGCGCGCCCCACGCTTCCCCGATCCGCAAACAGATCAAGGCATTCAAACTCACCGCTACGGGCTGGTGATCGGCGCCGATATCGCCACAGTCACTGAAGCTGGGGCGCTGCTCAATAGCGCAGAGCGAGTTGTTGTGGGTGCACAAGGCGTGGAACCACTTGTTGCTGTAACCGGTGAAGGCCTGGTGGTTTCCAGTGTGAAGCTGTCCGCTGATCGCAGCGGGGATCTGGTGGTGCGAGTCTACGAGTCGTTGGGACGACGTGCTCGTGGTGCCCTGAAGATCAATGCCGCTTACGCCTCGGCAACTACCGTGTCCCTGCTTGAAGATTCGTTGGCTCAGGCAGCTATTGATCTTCTTGATGGTGCGGTTCCGCTGGAACTGAGTGCTTTTGAGGTGCGCACCGTGCGCTTCAAACTCAGCGACTAAACATTAAGAATCTCAGGCTCGAACGCCTCGCCGTGGCTTACCAGGGCGAGGGTTCGTAGTCCTTGAGGAAGCAACCATAGAGGTCAATGCCGCGTTCCCCGTCCACGATCGGCTGGTAGACCCGGGCCGCCCCGTCGATTAGATCCAACGGTGCGTGCCAGCCTTCGGCGACCATGCGAACCTTGGAATCATGCGGACGTTCGTCGGTGATCCAACCGGTGTCCACCGCAGACATCAAGATGCCGTCGGTGTTCAGCATTTCTTCGGCACTGGTGCGGGTGAGCATATTGAGCGAGGCCTTGGCCATGTTGGTGTGCGGATGACCGGCACCCTTGTAGCGTCGGGAGAACTGCCCCTCCATGGCTGAGACATTCACAATGTATTTACGTCGTGCCCCACTGGCAGCCAAGGTAGGTCGTAACCGTGAAGCCAGCAAGAATGGTGCGGTGACATTGCACAGCTGCACTTCGAGCATTTCCAATGCGTCCACATTGCCCAAAATCTGGGTCCAGGAATTTTCTGTCACCACATCTGGCACCAGTCCCCCGGCGTCGATTGCGGTGCCTGCGGTAATGCGCTCCAGCGAGGCTGAGCCTGCCTTCATTGCCAGCTCTGCAAGTCGTTGTGCGTCGTAGCTGCCTAGCGGTTCCGGGGCCAACAACGCAGAATCCTCAAGCCTAAAGGCACTGGCCAAGGCTTTGGGGTGCTCGGCCGGCGGATTCGCTTCGCCCCATAGCTCCGGGCCGCCGTGGCTGGCCAGTAGTTCGGTGGCTAGCGGTTGCTGTTCGGATTCGATCAGGTGCTGATATGAGTTGGACGTGCGCCGAACGGTTTGGGCCGCGTTGTTGATCAAGATATCCAGCGGGCCTTCGGCGGCTACACGATCAGCTAGAGAGATAACCTGTGCCGGATCGCGCAGGTCAATGCCGACAATGCGCAACCGGTGCAACCACTGGTTGCTGTCTTCGATGGCCGCAAAGCGGCGGGCTGCGTCTTTGGGGAAGCGTGTGGTGATGGTGGTGTGGGCGCCGTCGCGAAGTAGACGCAACGCGATATGCATTCCGATTTTTGCTCGTCCGCCGGTGAGCAGTGCGCGCTTTCCGCTCAGGTCCGCGCGTGCATCACGGCGTTCACGACCTGCTGCAGCGCAGTCCGGGCACAGGTAGTGATGGAAGGCGTCAACGGTGGTGTAGCGGCGCTTGCAGATGTAGCAACCGCGTGGCCTGCGGAATTCGCCAGCAGTATCACCGTCGGTGGAAGCGCTCAGGTCTAAGCCCAAGGTTTCGTCGTCAAGGCGCTGAGGTGAACCGGTTGCGGTACGTTCAATCAGTGCGCGGTCTGCCGCACTAATTTCTGCTCGTTTCTGCGATTTTCTGAAACGCTTGGCGGCTTTGAACATGTTGCTGGTGGCGCGGCGTACAGCAACGTGCCGTTCGTCGTCGGAATCCAGTTCATGTACTACCGAGAGCACCTTCAGGGCCGTTGCCAGCTCCGCGTCGGTAAAAGGTTGCGTCGTTGAAGCCGCGTCGGCTTTAGGTGTTTGCTCAGTCATCTCGCCACCAATTTTACTTCCTTGGTGGCTCCGCGCGGTGTGCCTGGGTGGTGCTGTGCGCTACTTGCTCTTGGCTAGGTCTGCGAGGGTTGCAATGAGCAGACGGCGTTCAACAACTTTGATGCGTTCGTGCAACGTGTCTTCGGTGTCTGCATCATCGATGGCGACTGCTTCTTGGCGCAGGATCGGACCGGTGTCCACGCCGGCATCTGCAATATGTACGGTGCAGCCGGTGACCTTGACTCCGTAAGCCAGCGCGTCACGCACACCATGGGCGCCAGGGAACGAAGGCAGCAAGGCGGGATGAGTATTGATGTATGTGCCGTCAAAAGCGTTGATGAATTCTTCGCCGACGATTCGCATAAATCCAGAGGACACAACGTAGTCCGGTGCGTAGGACAGGCATTTTTCTGTCAGCGCATGGTTCCAGTCTTTGCGATCTTCGTAATCCTTGAAGTTCACAACAAAGGTTTCGATTCCGGCTTCAGCCGAACGCTGCACACCGTAGGTATCGTGTTTGTCGGCGCCGACCGCGGCGATGTCTACGTTGGGTAATTCACCAGCCTGAACGGCGTCTATGACTGCCTGAAGGTTCGAACCAGTTCCTGAAACCAAAACCACAATGCGCATGCCTTCAATTCTACGGTTTGGTCTTGCTTGTTTTTCATTCCGCTCAGGTTTGTTGCTTATGCCAGTCTCAAACTGGCGTGGAGAGCAAAGAAAAACGATGATTACGACATGAGTGAGATTGTTCCTGATCAGAAGAATTGGACCTTCGTTTTGGACTCGGTCTGCCCCGAGTGCCAGGTTGATGTCCGCGAGGTGACTCCCAAGGACGTCATCGAGCGATTGCCCTCTGGGGTTCAGCGCTATGTGACGGCGCTACACAATCCAGCAGCACGCGTGCGGAAAAATCCGGCGCGTTGGAGTGATCAGGAATATGTAACGCACGTAGCGCACATGTTGGTGATCATGACGCAGCGACTGGATCTGATGCTTGGGCAAGATGAGCCCACCTTCCCGAATTGGGATCAGGATCAGGCTGCCAATGAAGGTAATTACAACGCTCTTACTGCTGATGACGTCACGGCGCAGCTTGAGACCGCGGCTTCAAATTATGCCGAAAAATTGGGAAGCATCGGCGCTGAATCTTATTCCAGACGGGGTTTGCGTTCAAACGGTTCGGCCTTCACTGTTGAATCTTTAAACCAGTATGCGTGGCACGATTTTGTGCATCATCTGTGGGATCTGGACCCCAAGCCCAGCTAGAGCGGGCGTCTGGACTCCGGTAGGCGATGCGGCAAATTTATGGCAGCAGTTAATTTATTTGAAACCTGCATTGACCAACCCTGTGACCCGTGATACATTTTTCCCTGTTATACGAATAACTAACTCGCATCACTCAATGGGGAGACACTTTGATGGCTAGAGCCAAGCCCGCTTCCGGGCCCACAATGCACGATGTGGCAGCTGCAGCCAGTGTCTCCCAAGCCACCGTTTCCCTGGTCCTAAATTCCGCTCCTGGATCACG
>Ga0308166_1001193_pt1 | contig 28715 bp, 34 predicted proteins | sample PhyCR2_2_FD_202137 | JGI IMG/M metagenome (GOLD analysis project Ga0308166, IMG submission 202137) | Phyllosphere microbial communities from UC Gill Tract Community Farm, Albany, California, United States - DLSLCC.R2 | ecosystem: Host-associated > Plants > Phyllosphere > Unclassified | place... | reverse complement strand
CGACGAGCTTTCCGCCTGGAACCTTGTATTCACCGTGCACGGTTACAGCTTAAGGCGAGCGGGTCGTGCAGGCGCCGAACCCGCGGATTCAGCGCCCGAGGACCACCGCACGCTCGCCGGCGCGGATCGGTGCCGAGATGCGGTTGCCCTCGGGCGGCTGCGGGCAGACGTACTGATCCGAGAACGCGCACGGCGGCAGGTAGGCCCGATTGAAGTCGATCACTGCGGATCCGTCCGCGGACGGCTCCTCGATCGGCAGGAACCGGAACCGATAGGTCTCGGTGCCGTTCGTCCCGTCGGCGAAGACCGCTGTCAGAGAGCCCTGCGGTGTGCGGGTGGCGGCGAGCGTCACGGCGACGCCGTCGAGGGTGAAACGCAGCCTGCCCGCGAGGTCGGACTCGTGCACGTGCCCGTCGATCGACGCGACCGCGATCGTCTCCCCCGGCGTCTGCTCGAACACCGCCGCGATCCGCCAGCCCTCCCGAGGCGGATACGCGTCGATCGCGCTGAACCGTTCGCGCTCGGGCCGTCTCGGATTGAACACGCGCAGGGCGACCGCGCCTCGTCGGTCGAACACGCGCAGTTCCCGGCGCCCGAGCCGCAGCGACTCGCTGCCACGCAGAGTGACGACCGAACCCGCGGTGCCGAGATCGCTGCCGCGGATGCCTCCGTCTCCCGTGAGCGCCCACAACCCAGGAACCCCCTCCACGGCTGCGGGCTCGGTGATGAGCCAGTTCGTCGACTCGAGTGCGGCCGGACCGTACTCCGCACCGGCATACCGCTCGCGCGACTCATGCCACGCCCGCCACTCGTCTTCGAAACCCACCACGCACCTCCCTCTCGCCGCGAATCTATGCGGAGGAGAGACCGATATGTCGGGTCGACGTCACGCGGATTCACCCGCTGTAACACCCGTTCATGGGGCGTAACACGCGGACGCGCGGGTGCGGGTGCGGTGTCAGGGACGCGCTGAGGCTCAGCGCGCGGGGATGTGCGCGTCCAGCCACGACAGGATGTCGGCGCGCACCTCGTCCTGCTGCAGCTCGTTGAAGATCTCGTGACGCGCGTCGGGGTAGACCAGCGTCGTGATGTCGGTGAGCCCGGAGCGCGTGCGGTACTCGTCGGCGAGCTTGTGCACGCTGCGCGGTCCGCCGACCGAGTCGTCGCGGCCGACGAGCAGCAGCATCGGGATGTCGCGGCCGAGATCCTTGCGGGGGCGACCGTAGAGCTTCGCAGCCTCGATCGGGCCGAACAGCTTGAGCAGCGGCACGTCGGTGGTGAGGGGATCCTCGTCGAACTCCTTCCACACCGCGGGGTCGCGGCTGAGCCACTCGAGCCCCGTCGCATCGTCCGCGGCCCAGCGGGCGTTCAGCGGTGCGGCGTTGAGCGAGCCGGGCATCCGCAGCGCGGAGCCCGACAGGATCACGGCATCCCACGCCTCGGGGTGGTCGTTCACGAGCATCTGCGCGAGGAACGACCCCCACGAGTGCCCCAGCAGCACGAGCGGAAGGTCGGGATGCTCGTCCTTGATGATGCCGGTGAGCTGCCAGACGGCATCCTTGGCGGCGATCAGGCCGCCCTTGCCGAGCCGACCGAGCTTCGCGGGGCCTCCGTGCTGACGGATGCCGGTGCGCCCGTGACCCCGATGGTCGTCGGCGTAGACGTGGAAGCCCGCCTCCGTGAGTGCGGCGATCAGCTGGCCGTAGCGACCCGCGTGCTCGCCGACGCCGTGCAGCAGCTGCACGACTCCTCGCGCCTGCCCTGCGGCCTGGTGGACGTCGTAGACGATGGCGATGCCATGGGCATCCGTGAATTCGCGGGTATCGGTCACGCCCCCACCCTACTGAGAGTGTGCGGCGTGCGTCAGGCCCGCGCCCGCGACGATGTCAGGAGCCAAGCGCGGCGATGTCAGGCGCCGAGCGCGGCGATGTCAGGCGCCGAGCGCGGCGATGACGCCCTGGGCGATCGCGAGGTCGGTGATCTCGTAACCGCCGACGCCGTCGGAGGCCGAGCCCATGCGCACGCCGCCGTCTTCGTGCACGGTGCGCTTGGCCGAGAAGTGCAGGGCGTCGACGCCGGTCGCGGCGAGGGCTTCGGCACTGGCGGCATCCACTCCGCTGCCTGCCATGATCTCGATCTCGCCCGCGGCCTCGGCGACCAGGGCGCGCAGCGTGTCGATGCCGTCGATCGCGACTGAGGCGCCACCCGAGGTGAGCACGCGGCGGAGCCCGAGGTCGCGGGCCGCGCGCAGCGTCGCGACCGGGTCGGCGGTGACGTCGATCGCGCGATGGAGCGTGACGGATGCCCCGCCCGCGGCGTCGCGCAGTCGGGCCATCGCCGCGAGGTCGAGGGCGCCGTCGGCATCCAGCGCTCCGATCACGACGCCGTGGGCGCCGGCCGCGATTGCCCGGCGCACGTCGCGCTCGGACAGCGCGATCTCGTCGGCGTCGTAGCGGAAGCCGCCGGCGCGGGGGCGGATCAGCACGTGCACCTCTGGCCCCGCGGCGCGAGCGACGTCGACCGCCAGTTCGATCGTGGCGAGAGAGGGGGTCAGGCCGCCGAGCGGCAGTGCCTGAGCGAGCTCCACACGGGCGGCACCGACGGCTCCGGCGATGCGGACTCCGGCCGGGTCCTGGACGGCGATCTCGATGGCGGGGGTTCGGGTCATCCGACCATTCTGGCCTGCGACTGTGGCAGGCTTCGGCATCTGACTTCCGATCCTCCGGAAAATTGCTTAGACTGTCTAAGTAATGTCTGCGACCGATGAATCCCTCCACCTCACCGCGACAGACCTGCGCATGGCGACGTTCCGGCTCGCACGGCGCCTTCGATCCGTCCGCGCCGTCGACGCCATGAGCGATGCGCAGCTGGCGGTGCTGGCCACCCTGCGCATGCACGGACGCCGCACGATCACCTCGCTCGCCGAGCGCGAGCGGGTCACCGCACCATCGATGACCAACATGATCAACGGCCTCGAGGAGCAGGGGTACGTGATCCGCACGCCGGATGCCGAAGACCGGCGTCGCGTGCAGGTCGACATCACCGACGCGGGCACCGAGATCGTCGCGCAGACCATCCGGCGCCGCGACGAGCTGCTGGCCGGCATGCTCGGCGAACTGGACTTCACGGAGGAAGAACTCGCGACGCTGCGTGCGGCGAGCGCCCTGATGCGGAAGGTGGTCGACCGATGAGCGCGATGTTCCGTTCGTTCTCGAACATCAACTACCGCATCTGGTTCGCCGGTGCCCTCGTCTCGAACATCGGCGGGTGGATGCAGGCGACCGCCCAGGACTGGGTCGTGCTCACCGAGCTCACCGACAACGACGCCGCGGCCATGGGCGTCACGATGGCGCTGCAGTTCGGGCCGCCGCTCGTGCTGGTGAGCCTGACCGGATGGGTGGCCGACCGGTTCGAGCGCCGTCGCATCCTGATGGCCACGCAGTCAGCGCTGCTGCTGCTCGCGATCGCCGTGGGTGTGCTGCTGCTCAACGGCGTGATGACCCTGCCGATGATGTTCTGCTTCGCCGCGGGCTTCGGTGTCGTCAACGCGTTCGACGCCCCGGCCAGGCAGGCGTTCGTCTCCGACATGGTCTCTGCGGGCGACACGTCGAACGCGGTCGCCCTCAACTCGGCATCCTTCAACCTCGCCCGCATGATCGGCCCGGCGGTCGGCGGCCTGCTGATCGTGGCGATCGGATCGGGGTGGGTGTTCATCGCGAACGCCGTCACGTTCCTCGCGATGCTGGTCGCGCTGCTCCTGCTGCGCACCGGCCAGCTGGCGCCGCGTCTCAAGAACCGGCGCCCCGGCGGTCTCGCCGAGGGCTTCCGCTATGTGTGGGGGCGCAGCGATCTGCGCGTGGTGTTCGTGACCGTCTTCCTGATCGGCGCGTTCGGCATGAACTTCCCGATCTTCGCCTCGACGATGGCGCTCGAGTTCGGGGCGGGAGCCGACGGCTACGGCGTGCTGAGCTCGGTGCTCGCGATCGGATCCCTCGCGGGCGCACTGCTCGCCGCCCGACGCGACCGCGCCCGGGTGCGCGTCGTGATCCTCGCGGCCGGTGGATTCGGCATCGCGGCCTTCATCTCGGCAGCGATGCCGACGTACATCTCCTATGCGGTCACGCTCACCTTCACGGGCTTCATGATCGTCACACTGCTGACGACCGCGAACGGCTATGTGCAGATGACGACGGCGCCTGCGCTGCGCGGCCGCGTGCTCGCGCTCTACATGGCGGTCATCATGGGGTCGACTCCGGTCGGAGCTCCCATCGCCGGGTGGGTCGCCGACACGTTCGGCCCGCGCAACGCGATCATGCTCGGCGGCACCGCCGGATTCGTGGCCTGCGCGATCGGCACGATCTGGGTCTTCACCTCCGGTCGCCTGCACCGGGCCGAGAACAGCCGCTTCCTGATGACGCTCGATGAGACGCGGCCGCTGAATGTCATCGACGAGGCCGAGATCCTCGACAAGAAGGCCGATCCGGTCGAGTTCAGCGACGAGGCCGCCGTCACGACGCCGATCCGCACGTCGAAGAAGGACTGACCGCGGTCTGAGCGCGTGGATGCGGTTTGTCAATGCCCTCCACGCATGGCCCGGGCAGACGTACGTTCGCCGCATGGATCAGAACACAGGACGCACCCCGCACGCCGAAGAGCCCGCTGAGGGTTCGCCCGCACAGAACCCCGAGCACAACACGGCGCCCGACGGACAGTCGACGGCGGGTGCGCGGCGTGAGCCCGACGAACTCGACGGAAACGCTCAGGGCTCAGCGCAGGGCGGCGCGATCCAGGGTGACAGCTCGCACGGCGACGCAGCCCGAGGTGCCATCCAGGGCGAGGCCGAAGACGGCAACGCTCAGGGCGCAGCCCAGGGCGGCGCGATCCAGGGCGACAGCTCGCACGGCGAATCGCCGCGCGGTGCCATCCAGGGTGACGCGAGCCCCGACCGCGACGCGGCGCTCGGTGGGGACAAGCACACGGAGGACCAGCTGACGGCCGACAACGAGGTCGAAGAAGACGCGCTACGCTCACTCGACCCGAACGACGCTCCGGCCTGACCGGCGGACTGCACGACGAAGGGGGCGGATGCCGCAGCATCCGCCCCCTTCGTGTCGTTCAGCGAGATGTACGTCGTCGTGAGAGTTAGCCTCCACTCATCCACTTGACCCACGGAATCATGGGCTCGTTGCTCGCGAGCAGCTACGGCTCTCACTCAAACAACTTGAACCTGCGTGTCCCCTACTTGCGTTAGGGTCCGCCTGGCGGAAGGAGACAAATATCCTCCGGCCTGAATGCCTTGGAGAGTGATTGCCCGGGGGGGCGTGTCGGTTGGGCACCAGTAGTGAGGCTGGCAGACAAGACCCCGCCACCCAGTTGGGCAGCGGGGTCGACCGGGTTGGGGCGAAGACCCCGAATGGCTGCGGTCACTCTCTGCGGAAAAGAGTGCTGCCGAATCCAAGAAGCATCAGACACGCGCCGAGCAGGCCCGTCAGCGCCGCCGGTGCGAGATTCCCGGTCGTATGGTTTTCATCGGAGATATACCCCTCCGCGATCGCCATGGCGATGGCAAGGATGATGACGGCGACCCCGAGAGAGCCGATACCGACCATCACCTTCCGAGTGCGCTGCTTCATGGTCGCTCCTACGGGTTGCATGCTGCTGCCAGGACGTTGCTGTAGCTTACGTCAGGCCGCCACGCATCGAGATTCCACGGCGACTTGAACGGGGCGATGTCGACATGGCAACGGAGCTGATTGTAGAACTTGTTGCCCTCATACTGCGCACTCACCCACAGCTTGCATTCGGCCCACGGGACTGCTGTCGGTTTGGTTGACTCCAGCGCTGTGAGGATTTCGGTTCTCACGGGAGGATGGTCAACGTGCCCAAAGCATTCCCTAAAGAGTTCCGGAACGACGTCGTCGCGGTCGCGCGTCGGGGCGAAGCCCCGATCAGCCGCATCGCGAAAGACTTCGGAGTCTCCGAGTCGTGCCTGCAACGGTGGCTCAAGATCGCGGACGTCGAAGACGGCATCAAACCCGGTGTGACCCAGGCCGACGCGGCCGAGCTCCGCGAAGCCCGCAAACGCATCCGGTTGCTCGAGCAGGAGAACGAGATCCTCCGCCGAGCGGCCGCCTATCTGTCGCAGGCGTCACTCCCCAAATGATGTTCCCGCTGGTCCGTGAACTGGCCGCTGACCGGATTCCGGTCGCGGTGACCTGCCGGGTGTTGGGCTTCAGCAAGCAAGCGTTCTTCCGATGGCGTGCGAACCCGATCTCGCAGCGCGACTGGGACAACGCTCACCTCACGAACGCCGCCGTCGACCTTCACCGCGACGACCCGGCGTTCGGGTATCGGTTCATCTCCGACGAGATCGAAGCCGAGGCCGGCCTGACAGCGTCCGAGCGGCGGGTGTGGCGGCTGTGCTCTGAACAGCGCCTGTGGTCGGTGTTCTCGAAGAAGCGGGGCATGAACCGAAAGGCTGGGCCTCCGGTGCATGACGATCTCGTGCTCCGCGACTTCACCGCGACGAGGCCGGACCAACTCTGGCTGACCGATATCACCGAGCATTGTACGGATGAAGGCAAGCTGTATCTCTGTGCGATCAAGGACGTCCACTCGAACCGCATCGTCGGCTACTCCCTCGACTAGCGGATGACCGCGGAGCTCGCCGTTGCTGCGTTGCGGAATGCGGTCGCGCTGCGAGACCCGGTCGGGACGACGCTGCACTCGGACCGCGGGTCGCAATTTCGGTCAAGGAAGTTCGTCGAACTGCTCCGCCAGAACGGAATCACCGGATCGATGGGCAGGGTCGGAGCATGCGCGGACAACGCCGCCATGGAGTCGTTCTTCGCGCTCCTGCAGAAGAACGTTCTCAACGAGAAGCGATGGCAGTCGAGACAAGAGCTCCGCCTCGAGATCGTGACCTGGATCGAGCGGACCTACCACCGCCGGCGTCGGCAACGACGACTCGGAAGGCTTACGCCCATCGAGTTCGAGATAATCAACACACCGGCCGCTCACGCGGCCTGAAAACCCCAAACAAGACGAGTCAACCGAACCGTCAGCAGTCCCGGACAGGGCGCCGAGTGCTTCGCGGATCGGGGTTCGGGATACGCCTAGCCATTCCTGCAGCTCGCTGTCATGGAGGACCTCTCCCGGTGCCAAGGTGCCGTCGAAGATCGCGGCGCGGATCGCGTCGGCGGCGATGTCGCTCAGGCTCGTGCGGGTCGTTACTTCTTTAGTGTTCGGGACGGGCATCAGTGCTCTCCAGATCAGTCGGTGCTGTATTAGACAATCATGCCGTGGCCTGCCGCCCAGCTCGGTCCTGTTCGGGGAAGAGCGACAGGCGGGGAAGTGCGCGAGCTTCATCGGGTGCGCGGGGACCCGGCGCACGAAGCGGCGGACAGTGCTCCCTGGCCATCGCGAGGGTCGCATAGAGACGCGCGTCAGGGGCCTCCGGGACTATCGCCTCCGTCAGTCCGGCCTCGCAAGCGGCGATCCGTTTGCTGAGCGCCGTCGCTGGTGCAAGGTGCGCGCGTTCGATTGGCATACCGGAATATCGCTGTCATGATCGCAGTACCGGTTCAGCTACCAGTTGCAAAAGGATGACTCAGATGGGCACACGGTCCGACTCGTACGACGATGCGATCGCGCTTGCGAGAAACCGGGTCAATCTGACTGTCATTGGCTATATTCGCAAGAACCCTGCCGCCCATGTTGCAGACATCCTGCAGGGGACCCGGGTTCCCGCAGGCACGCTGGGCCGTGTTCTCCACGTGCTCGTTCAGCTCAATGTTCTTGATGTCGACGTTCCGTCTGATAAACGGAGCAGCGCCCACAGGTTTCGCTACACCCTCAACGAGCACCGTGTGGAGGAGCTACTCGCCGCGCTCCACTTCGCGTTTAGAGGGGCGCACGAATGATGAGGAGGTGCCAATAGGGGCCATCTCGTTCCTTCGAATTGCCAAGTTTTCGCGAGCGCATTCCGGTCGACCGTCACCTCGGGCCTGCAACCGGTCACTCCTCGTTCCAGCAAGTCCCGACGCCGTGCGCGAGGTCCTTCAGAGTCACCGATGTGTACGGTAACGCTGTGCGGGGATCATCCATTTTGTGTTCACCCACTCCGGACGATGAAGGCTGGTGGGCGGCGGCAGGGGGAGGCAGGTGTCGGCACTCAATGCATGAACGGCTAGTTGCTCCGTACTCGTCGGGGAACAGAGCGGAGCGTTACACCTATCACGAGCAACAGAGAGGCGATGGGGATGAGGGACGAGCTGCTGTAGCCGGACATCGCCAGATGTTGTGGGGGTTCCTCTGTCGGTGTGGGGTGGCGAGCAGCGGCGGAGGGATTTGAGCGAATGCGGGCTCAGAGATGTTTGTTGCTCCGTCAGTGGCAGTTGCGCGCACTGGGCCCGGGCGCATTCGTTGGAAGCACGCAGTTCCAGGTGCCATCGGTTCTGACGTCGACGGTGCAGAGAGCTCTGCCGTCTGAGTCGGTGAGCGCGACCCATGTCCCTGGCTCCGCTGATCCAGAGCAGATCACGGTGTTGTCGACTTCGCGTATGCAGTTCTGGGGTCGGGTGACGTCGATGCCTGTCCCCATCCCTGCAGCCCCGGGAATCCTTAATTGGCTTCCTGCTCCAGGGCAGGTTGTCGCCCGTGATGAGGCTCTCTACGCGGTGGGTGAGCACCCGGTGCGTACCTTGTACGGACAAACACCACTGTGGCGAGATCTCCACCAAGGGATCCAGGGCGCTGACGTTCGGCAGCTACCGAAAACCTCAAAGCCCTCGGTTACGAGATCGAGATCGACGACAGCTTCGGCCCGCGTACGCGTGCTGCGGTCGAAGCGTGGCAGCGCGACCGCAGGGCGAAGGCCACGGGCACACTCACGGCCCGCGACATCGTCTTCGTTGCTGGAACCGTCCGAGTCGCGTCAACCAATGGGGTGCCCGGTCAACCTGCCACAGGGACCGTACTTTCTGTCACAAGCACTGCTCAAGTGGTCTCTGTGAACCTCCCAGAGCGGGACGCAAGCAGGCTTGAGGTAGGCGCTACCGTCACCGTGCTCATCAACGGCTTCCCCGACGAACTGCCGGGAACTGTTACCGATACTCGCCCCGTCACCGCGCAGGACGGCAGCAATAGCGTTGATGTGACCATAGATTTCGACGCAGGTGATGTGAACTTCCGGCTGCGGGAACCGCGCAGATTCGAATGCAGGGGAAGACGGAAAAGGCCGCACTCACCGTCCCCGTCGCCGCCCTCATCGTCGTCGAGAAGCCCGACTCGTATGCCGCGGAGATACCGCGCAAGGACGGAGCTGATCGTGCACCCGTCGATGTCGGATTCGTGGCAAACGACCGAGCAGTCGTGCGGGGAAAAAATCAACGAGGGCGACGAAGTGGTAGTCCCGCAATGAGCGCCTGCGTACTCGCGTTGGAAGAGGTGACCAGGTCATACAGGGACGTGCACGCGCTGCGAGGTGTGAATCTGAGTATCGATGAAGGAGAGCTGGTTTCAGTGGTCGGCCCATCCGGGTCGGGCAAGTTCACGATGCTGAACCTCATCGACACACTTGACCGGCCAACCTCCGGAATGGTGTCCATCGCCGGGCGCCGGGTAGATGACCTGGACGACGATGAGCTCTCCACTCTCCGCGCCGACCACATCGGTCTGTGGGACCTGGCTGTCGCGGACCCCTGGCGCCGAAGACCGTCCGCCGTCTTCCCCAGGCGGTCTCCCGTCGGGGTGTACGTCTCATCTTGGCGGCGTGGATTCAGGAGCGTTGGGGTATTGCAGGCAGGGCGGGAGGGGACGGTCGACGCGAACCCATTCGGGGAGGATGTATGGGAGCGTCACTTGGATGGACTGTTCAGCGTCTCGAGGGGCCTGTAGGTCGCGTCCGTTCCGCCAGAATTTTGGGCGGTCTTGGTCGAGGGGGGCGGTCGTCAAGGTAGAAGTCTTGCCATTGCGTGTACTCGGTGAGAAAGGCGCGATGGGAGGGGACCTCGAGGATCAGCACGCGGAGATCATGGTTCTGGCTGGCGCTGCTGAGAAGGAGGGTGCCGACATCGCAAATGGTCGCCTCGTCCGGTTCCCCCTGCCACGCCCACACCGGGGCCTCGCGGGTGGGTAATCCGTGATCGCGCATGGCTTGCACCATCGCCGTGTAGTAGGGCCTGTCCTTCCACCACGTCGTTTGCCACGACGCGTGATGTGGGTGTCCGTCGCGCAGTGTTTGAGCAACGGTTTTGTTCTGGAATGACCAGATTTTCATGGATCACACCGTACGCCTCATGCCGGGGAGTGGAGCGCAGGCCTGCACCGTTGGGGCACTCCATTGGGCCTGATTTCGTACCACAGTAGGAGGGGACGTGGGCGGGAGGTACTGGAGCGGGACGCGGCGTCGAGGGGCCGCTCATAGCGTCGTTGTGTGCTCTACGAAAACACGTCCCTCCTGCCCGTTCGTTCATCCGCCCGTAGTTGCGCTGGCGTGGCTGGTGCCGTCCTTGTTGCTGCGGCGCTGGTGATCATCTGGACTGCGCGGGCGAGTATTGGCAAGACGGTGTACGTGAGTGGGTTGGGTGCCGCGGGAGAGTCGACGGCAGAGTGGTTTGAGCTCGCACTGCTGCTACTCGTGGGTGGCGGTTTTTGTGTGGCGTGGGCGGTGCGGAGTCTTCGTGGGAGTGCACGCTGGCTTGTGATGTGGTCGCCGTCGGTGTCGTTGGTGGTGTCGTCGTCTCTGTTTTTCGTGGCCTCCCAGGTGCCGTGCACGACTGGATGCCCGCTCCCTGTCGGTGATGCGTTCACGTGGCAGGATCTCGTACATACGATCGCCGCGATACTGGCTTTCGGGGCTGCTGCTCTCGCCATGCTTCAGGTGTCTTTTGTGCCTGGGCGTGTGCTGCTGCGAAGGGTGTCACTGACCGCTGGGGTCGCCACCGCGCTGATCTCGGCTGCGGGTGGGATTCTCTCGCTCCTGCAGCTCGGTACGGATGTGGGCAGCATGCTCGAACTGCTTGCGACCACGGTGGGGATGGGATGGCTGACGATCTTGGGCATCTTCGTCGCGGTGGAGGAACGCTCGGCCCTCGGCGAACGGACAGGCTACAAGAGGCGTGGAGGGGCTGTCGCGGCCTAAGGCGACTCAGCCGGTCCCCGCACCGGCTGAGTCGGAGACGGGGCGGCGCCTATGCGGGGCTCTGTGGGTGTTGTGCTCTCAGGTCAGTGACCGGGTGTAGAAGACCGTGTTCGGGTCTGCGTCGTAGTTCGAGAATGGTCCGGTTTCCGTGAACCCCAGTTTTGTGTAGAGCGCGCGCGCCGGGGCGAAATACTCTTCCGCGCCTGTTTCGAGGTAGAGGTCGCGCAGTCCCCGCTGCCGGCAGTCATCCATCATGGTGCGCAGCAGTTCGCTGGCAATTCCCCGCCCTCGGGCCTGTTCTGCCGTTCGCATCGATTTCACTTCCGCGGTCGACGCAGAGAGGGGTTTGATCGCACCGATCCCGAGGACGTCATCGGTGCGGACGTCTCGCGCACACCAGAACAGGATCGCGTCGTCGTTCAACGCGGCCAGATCAAACACATGCACGCTCTCCGCGGGAGAGGTCGCGTAGTTATCGCGCACGTTCGCTTCCACGAGCTCTCTCACACCATCGGCTCGGACGGTGTCCCGCGCGATGATGAATCCCCGCGTCATAGCTGCGCGCTCTCGGGGGTGAGGTCACAAGGGTGGGGTGCACTCGCACCGGCACGCGTGAGAGAAACAACAAACATAGCTCTCCTCCAATGCGGGACATTCTTGACCGTACTCAGGCTAGTGGGCACGTGCCACGGCCTGCGCGCGATCAACGTCGCGAGGGATCTCGCCCGAAACTACGACGATCGCTTGCTCGCCTGGGGGCGGAGCACTCCTCTCGCGCTGTCAACCTTCATATCTTCCCCGCAGACGCCACGCCCCTCACGCACTCCCCCTCACTCCGGGAGTGGATTCACCAGGAGCATGACGAGGGTGGTCGCCTTGCGCACGAGACTGGAGCGCCACGGGCACTCGCACTCGTGTACCCCTGTAGCGGTTCTAGTACCACGGTAGGAGGCAATCACTATGTTCGGCACTGCAGAGTGACGCGCGGACGGGCTCCTGGCTCATAGCTTCTTCTTAGGCGAAGAGCCGGGGCTGCGCGCACGATTGGTGCATCTGACGCGGCTCCATGAGGGAGGGGGAATCGTGGCAGTGAAAACGCTCAGGGTAGGGGCCGTGGCGGGTGTGCTGGCGGTCGTTCACAGTGTTGTCGCGCTTCCGCTGGCACCGGCGAATACCGCCTCGGCGCTCCATGCTGTGTCCGTTGCGACTGCTTCGGGCGAGGACGCTCTGGCAGAGCGTCAAGCGCCAGGAGATCCGGGACGTGTCGATGCGGCTTTCTTGGACCCGTACGACGTGTATGACGCGAGCTCGCTTCGTCTGGAGACGATGTTCGCGGCCCAGAAATCCGCCGGAATCGGGACGGTCATCTATCAGTGGTCGGGGTGGATGTACGACGATCGCACGGTCGCCACGACCTACCCAGCGGGCGTGGGGACCGGTTACGGGCATTTTGACAACTCGCTTCCCAAGGTGCTCGCCGCAGCGGAAAAGCAGGACATCGAGGTGTGGGTGGGTTTGCTCTTGCGCAACGAGGTCTTTGATTCACCCGCCACCCGCTCCAACGCGCCGTTTCTGCGACAGTTCCAGTCAGAGAGCATCCGCCTGGCGGCGGATCTTTTCGCCAAATACGGCGACCGAATCGCGGGCTGGTACATCCCCGCGGAGCCGGGGGACTACTCGATCAGCAGCCCCGCGGTCACCCAGCTGCACACGCGCGTACTCGCCACGATCAGTGACGGTCTCCACCGGATTAGTCCCCACCTGCCGGTCATGGTCTCCCCTGCCGTCCCCCGTGCGATCTTCGTCGGCCTCAGCGGGGTCGACTTCGTCTCGCTGCTCGAGCCCCTGATACGCGGAGCGGGTATTGACGTGTGGAACCTGCAAGTGGGGTTCAAGATGACCGCGTGGTCGCCCGCCGACGACGTCGCCTTGATCCGTCGCGGGCAGCAGATCGCCGTGCGCCATGGCGCCACTGTGTGGGCCGATATCTACGTTCCGGGCCCTGGTCGCCACGCGGGTGACCCACCAGAGCCCAACTTCCCCACGGACCCGCACGCATTTCTGGCCGAGATCCGCGCACTGGCGTCGACAAGCGCACCAATTGCGATCTGGACGTTCGACGACGCCATGAACCCGGATCCTTCCCGGGCAAACGCCACCGACCGGGACGCGCTGTTCTCCGTTTACCAAAGCAGGTGACCACTCATCATGCGAGCCGTGATGCCCTGAACGCGCGGACAATGCATCGGGAACACCGTGCGGAATGGGCTCACAAAACGCCTTCGATATTGTAAAAAAGCTAGCCTCTTGATATTCTAGAATCGAATTTGGGTGGCCGATATTCGGCAGTAGAGCCCGCGAGACGCTTCTTGGGAGGCAATGACATGCCAATTGATCAGGGCGCGAAACCGAAGGTCCATCGCCGGCTACTCAGCGATGAGGTTCATGATCACATCAGGGATGCTGTACTGAGCGGGACTTTCGCGCCGGGGGAAGTGCTCGAAGACGCGGCACTCCAGGAATGGTTGGGAGTGTCACGCACACCCATCCGGGACGCTCTGAAGCGTCTTCAGTACGAGGGCCTTGTCGTTATTCAGGCGCAGAGCTCAACTCGGGTGGCCAATCCGGATACGGCAGACGTGGAGGAGAGCCTTCAGGCTTTCGGGGCGGTGATGGGTGGCGTTGTGCGCATCACCGTGCCGGAGCTGACTGAAGTGCAGAGGGATCAGCTGCTCGATCTCATCGCGGCCGCGCAGCAGAAAGTGATCGAGCAGGACGCGGTGGGTCACCTCGATGCGACACTCCTGGTTTACGAGGCCCTCTTGGAGGACTGCTCGAATGCGGCACTGGTGCGCATTGCAAGGACGTCACTGATGCCATTGGCTTTCGGATACCGGGCGTCGTTGGCGACCCGAGTTCCGGACTGGGATCTCCTCATCTCCGGGTGGGGACGGTTCCGTGCAGGGATCACGACACGGGATAACATCCTCGCCGAACTAGCCATCGAAGAAATGCACCGACTGCCACTCCCCGACCTGGACTGGGACTCGGCAGTCTGGAGCCAGAACGATCTCTGACGCGCACTGAACCCCGCCGGCACGTAGAGGAAGAGCCCTGAGGATGCGCATGCATCCTCAGGGCTCTTCCTCTACGCGATGTCACTTCGTGCCGCCCATCAGTAGTTCTGGATCCCTGGTCGCCTCGTCTGCTGATGTACTAGAGTCGGACAATGACTGTTCGTGCGATTGCTGCTGCCATCGGCATCACCTCTCTCCTGGCAAGCGCAGTCGCACCGGTGGCCTACGGATCGAGCACTGCTGCAGAAGGCGGGAAAGCCGAGGGGTGGACGTGGAGTTCTGCGACTCATCCCGCCGGCAGCGCTGCGGTACCAGGGGGCACCTCGGGGGCCGGTGTCTGGCTGTGGAACGATGTCTACTACGTTCCTGGGGTGGGGCACATGAGTACGCTTGCCGAGGACCGCTGGGAGACAGGGGCTACGGGTACAGGAATGATCGGCAAAGTAAGCCACTCCACCAGGCCTGGCCCTCGAGAACTGCCGGACGTGGGCCTCATTGCCACTGGCACTGCACGCCTCGAACCACGAATCAGAGTCTCCAATGGATGGGGGGACGCAGCGATATCTGATGTCGCCCACTCCACAGTGGCGCGTGGCGTCGAAGTCTGTCACTCCGGAGCGTCCGTACCCACACTGCAGTACGGCGGGTATCGGTGCGGAACTCTCTATAGGGACTGTGAGCGATCCAGTTCAACGTACTGCGTTGTGCATAACGTGAATGGGCTGGTGTACGGGGGTGATTCCGGTGGCGCCGTGTGGCAGTACGACGGTGGAGGTGGAGTCGTTCTGCTCGGATGGGTTAGGGGGCAACTCAACGCCGGCGACGGCGGGATTGCCGCGGACGGCACGAGTCGATACATGATCTTTGAGCCCGTCTGGAACCTGCAGAACCACTCTTGGACAGAGGATCAGACGTGGACGGACTGGGGGTATCCGACCGGCGTCGCGGAGAATGCTTGCTTCGTTACGAGTAACGGATGCGTGCGGAGCTGACCGGTACGCAGAGCGCTCCAGTCGCTTGCGCGAGGGATCCGGCGGCCATGAATGGGCCATGCAACATCCTCGCGAGCTCGCCGCGCAAGAGATGCCCCGCCTTCCACTCGCCGATCTCCAATGGGATCCCGCGGCTTGGACACAGAACGCCCTCGAGAAGCCCGTCGATCCTGATCATCCGTCCGCCGCACCTGAACCTGATGGGCAGGCGCGAACCGTGGTGGTGGGCAAAGCTTCGCGCATCAGCAGTAACCAGCGGGCTCCTCCCTGGGTTTCAACCCTCGTGGCCCTCGGGGTCTCTGCGTACGTGGTCTCTGGTGCCGACGCTGGTGTATTCGCCGAGCATTCTCGGCAGGCCCGTCCGCTAGCTGCTGGGGTCGGGCTAGCGGGAGACGGCTTGGATGAGCTGGCTCTCCACCCAGGGCGCGAGGAGGGCGAGTCCTGCGGGGGCGTAGTGGGTGCCGTCGGTGTACAGCGGATTGTTGTTGGCGTCTTTGACGGGGCAGGTCGCGTCCGGGCATCGTGCGGTGGCGTAGTCGACAAGGTGCACGGTGGGACGCTCGCCCGCAATGAGGGAGTTTTGTGCGTCGCGGGCGCTGAGGCGGTCTGCGGGGAAGTCCGTGGTGGGGGCGTCGTTGAGCAAAAGGACTTGCGGCGGCTGTGGTTGGGTGTCGCCGATCGCGAGGAGTCGGTCGATCTGGGTGCGATATTGCGCGTTCCATGCGGGATCCCCCGGGGTGACCCAGTCGTTGGCGAGGAGCTGATCGTGTGCGTCGAACCTGTTGTGGACGAGGAACACGTCAAAAGGCTTTTCGTCTGCGGCGGCCTGCAGGTTCTGTGTCCAGGGCCAGCACACTTGTTCGGTGTCCTCTGTGATCCATCCGTCAAGGGCGCGCGTCGCGTCGCCGTCGAAGAGGCCGCAGCCCCCGAAGGACACGTTGACGATGTCGATGTCGATCGATCGATACTCGAGGAGGGCATCGGCCATGTTCCCGGCGATCGAGTCACCTATGACAGCAACGCGCAACGAACCCACACCCTCCGGGAGGGCGAGGGGGCCGTTCACGGGTAGGAGCTGATCCCCTGCGCTGGTGGTGGCTGCGGGTCGCGGGGCGTTGATCCGCTGGATGGGGAGGGACCATGCGGCGGCGGCGATGAGAGCGAAGCTGGTCACGATGGCGATTGTGGCTCCGAGCGGCCGCCATGCACGCAGGCGTAGTGGTTCCGTGACCACGTAGTGCAGAACGGTGGCGATGAGCCAGGTCAGAACAGTCCCGATAGCGAACAGCACAAGCGGCGGCATCTCTCCATCGGCGGCTGTCTGCAGCAGCCAGAACACGGGAAGGTGCAGCAGGAACATGTTGTATGCGAGAACACCGACGAGACGCAACGGTTTCCAGGTGAACGGTCGAACGAGAGCGTTTCCCGGGAGGCACAACGTGGCGATGAAGAGCGCGATCAGTATTGAGATGCCGGCGAAGCCACCGAGGTAGAGCCAGCTCTCGTGGTAGCTCGTCGTCGCCACGCTGGCAGCGATGACGGAGCCGAGCGTGAGGGTGCTGACCGCGGTGATCACGATACGAGACTGGCGTGACGCATCGGCACTCGCCCAGCGAGGCTTGCGGCGGAGGACGAGTGCGACGAGTCCGGCGAAGGCGCCGCCGGCGATGAAGCTGACTGCGCGCGCATCCGTGCCGAGGTAGAGCCGGTCCGTGTTCGTGCCATCGAACAACAATGGGGCAACGGCGGCCGCGAGCAGCAGCGCGACGGTCAGCAGTCCGACCAGGATGTGGAGCCTGCGCCGGGAGATGAACCAGAGCGCACCGATGAGCAGTGGCCACACGATGTAGAACTGCTCGGTGACAGAGAGCGACCACATCTGCCCGAGCGGGACAATCTGTCCGGCAGCTTCCCAATAGGCGGTGTGCGTTCCGATCTGGTGCCAGTTCGCGACCTGCAGGAGCGAGGCGATCGCTGTGCCCGCCGCATTCTGCAGGTCGCTGAGGGTTCCCCAGCGCCATACGGCGAGAAGCGTCAACGCGAGCGTGATCACGAGCGGGGGTAGCAACCGCTTCGCTCGACGCGCGTAGAACGCCCCCATGCGGATTCGACCGGACGCGGATGCTTCCTTGATAAGCAGAAGAGTGATCAAGAAACCGGAGACGACGAAGAACATGTCCACGCCGAACAGGCCTCGCTCAGACCACCCGGAGTGATACAGCAACACGGAGAGGATCGCGGCGCCGCGCGCCCCATCGATAGCGGAGATATGAGGGATGTGCAGCCGCTGCGAGTGCGCCTCAGTGGATCCTCTCCCCTGTTCTTCCCCGGAAGGCCCGCGCGCGCCAACGTCGTCGGTCGCAGCGTTAGAGACAGCACCAGCGTGAGCCCGCTGTTCGCGCCGGGTGAGCGGGAGCGTATTGGTATCCATACAGGCCTCTTCCACGGCAGCAAACAAATGAAACATCAAATGAAGAGATGTTAGATTTCAGCGTACTACTGCAGCTTGCGCGTGTCACCCCGTTTCTGTTCTCCCGGCAATATCACCGATCGCGGGGGCCAGCGGTCGGGCGAGGACCCCAGTGGACGCCCCCGCTGAGATGTCCACCGGCATGGCTGGGGGTCGGAGGCCCGCCCGGGGCTAGGAGGCCCCGGGCTACGAAGCCCCGGGCTACGAGGCCCCTGGGCGTGGTCTGCGGGGCCTCGCACGGAGACTTCTGGGATTCTGGGCCGGCGTCTGTTGGCTTGTCCGGTGGTCGAGTGGGCATGGCTAGCCCTTGTCGGGTCCGACGTGCGTGAGGGTTCGGTCGTGGAGGGGTTGGGTGGGCCGGTGGTTGTCAGGGTAGAGGGTGGTGAAGTTGTTCAGCTGCGTGTCCGAGATGGTGACGGGTGTGAGGTAGACGTTCCATTGGACGCCTTCGCTGCAGGGCGGTGTGGTGAGGGATCCGTCGTATTGGACGCTTGCGCGGGTGTCGGGGAGGAGGCGGGAGGGGTTGACTTTCTGGGTCAGCGCCTCGCCTTCGTCTGACACGGTGGCGGGGAGGGAGTGGAAAATCTCGGTGAGTTCCGTGTTGGTGGCGCCGGGCTGGAGGAGGACGCCCAGAACGAGGAGGGACTCGTCGGGGGCTTTGTGGACGAGGTGGAGTTCGGCGGCTGCGGGCACCCCGTCGATGATGTGTTCGCTGGTGGCGTGGAAGTGGAATTGCTGCAGGGTGTAGCGGGTGCCCTGGAAGATGACGGCGTTCTCGTCGGTGTCGATGGGGATCGCTTCGATCGTGTGACCGTTGTTTTCCAGGTCGAAGTCCGCGGGGTGGTAGTCCGGGATCACTGCGGTGGGTGAGGGGTGTGTGGCCAGGGTGGTGGTGTCGATCGCGATCGGGGATTCGTGGGACGTGGAGGTGTTCTCGCACGCGGCGCCGACTTCTCCCCAGTGCTCGGGGCCGTTCGCGCCGGTATACGACCATTGCGCGGCGGGGGCCTGTGTGCTTTCACTCACCGCGGAGGCGGTTGTGTCGGGGGTTGCGCAGGCGGCGAGGGTGAGGGCGAGGGCTCCGATACTGGCGAAGGCCAGGGCGCGACGGGTGGTGGAGGGCAGAGACGACGTATGCGTGACCACGCGGAGGGTTCGATTCTGTGAGGTGGGTGGGTGTGTGCGTGGAACGCGGTGCGGGGTGGGTGGTTACGCTTCGACGGCGATGCTGGTGTTGGCGTTCGTTTCGGCGTTGCGGCGGGTCTTGGACCATCCGTTCTTGCCAGTGATGATGCGCCAGAATGCGCGGCTGATGGAGAGGATGGCGTAGGGGACGAAGAGCCAGAAGCCGAAGCCCCACTGCAGGGCCTTGGCCCAGGAGATCTGGGGCTCGCATTTGATCTTGTAGAGCAGTCCCCAGCCGACGAAGGGGCCGGCGCCGAAGAACAGGCCCAGGAGTGCGATGAAGGGCAGGTTGATGATGATCTGGTTCCACATCTCCGGGTTCTGGGCGAGCGCGATCGCCTGGGAGATGACGATGCTGGACACGACGACGAAGCCGATGATCTGCAGGAACGGCAGCAGCAGGTAGTAGAAGCATTCGATGATGCCGGCGGCGTCGAAGTTGCGGGAGCGGAGGATTTCGGGGGCGTATTTGATGCACTGGATGTTGCCCTGTGCCCAGCGGGAGCGCTGAACGACGAGGCGTTTGAAGCTGGGGAGTGCTTCTTGGGCGACGTGGGTGTCGTGTACCTGACGGTTCTGGTAGCCGGCGAGGACGACGTGGAGTCCGAGCTCGTAGTCTTCGAGGAGGGCGCCGTGCCAGGGGGCGTCGTATCCTTCACCGATCTCGTCGAGGACGGACAGGCGGGTGAACTGGCCGTTTCCGCCGAGCCCGACGGTGCCGGTCTTCTGCCGCAGGGACTGCATGGCGAGGATGACGGTGCGGAACTCGAGGTCCTGCATGCGCAGCAGGTATCGGGCGAAGGCGTTGGCAACCTTTCCCTTGTCCGGGTACGGGGTCTTGTCGTCGCGGTTCTTCATCCACACCGTGATCTGCGCCGCACCCACGGTGGGGTCTCCGAAGCAGTCGGGGCCGGCGACGGCGGCGAACGCGTTGGGGGCGAGCTCACCGTCGGCGTCGACGACCGCGACGATGATCGTGCTGTGATCGGCGTCCTCGGGGAGGAAGTCGATCAGCTGCGCGTAGGCACTGTTGAGCGCATCGCCCTTGCCGGTGCGAGCTTCCGGCAGTCGACGCTGCACGAGATGCACGTACGGGTCGCGGGCCGCGTAGGCGCTGATGATGCTCGAGGTGGCGTCTTCGGAGTCGTCGTCGATGACCCACAGGTGTGCTTCCGGGAACCGTTCACGGGAGCGTTCGATGGTTGTCGCGATGACGGCTTCTTCGTCACGGCAGGGCACGAAGACGTGCCAGTCGTAGTCGGCGGGGTTGCCGGGGCGCTCGGGCTTGTGGCGAAGGTAGGGGACCATGATGAACCCGACGTAGGTCAGGAACACGATCGTCAGCACGAACGAGATGGAACCGAAGAGGGCGATCATCAGTGTCTTTCTGGTAGTCGAGTCGGAGTCAGGCTGCTGCGCGGTCGGCGAGTTGCTCGGCGAGGCGGGCAATGGTCGTGCTCGCAGACCCGTCACCGAACGGTGAGGGGCGGGTGGCGAGCCGGGCCGGAAGGTCCGCGTCCGCCAGTATTTTCCGTGCGGCGGCGAGAAGGTCCATCTCGGGGGTGATCAGCTGTGCGAAGCCCGCATCGACGGATTCGGGACGCTCCGTGCTGCGGCGCACCACCAGCAGCGGCTTCTTCAGCACGGTGCACTCCTCCTGGACTCCCCCGGAGTCGGACACCAGAAGCGCTGCGCCCGAGGCGAGCTCCAGGAACTCGTCGTGGTTCAGGGGGCGCGTCACCGTCAACTGCCCCAGCAGATCCATCAGACCATGCCGGGTCGCTGCCGCACGGGTACGCGGGTGCAACGGAAGAATGACCGGCACCGGCAGTGCCACAAGCGCCTCAAGGACACGACGCAGCGCATCGGCGGAATCCGTGTTCTCCGGCCGGTGAATGGTCGCCAGCACGAAGGGACCGTCCGGCGCCTCCGTGACCGGCTCTGTTGCCGAGTGCTGAAGAGAGTGAAGAGTGGCCTCAACGACCGTATTGCCCGTGACGACGATCCGCTCCGGAGCGATCCCCTCACGCACCAGGTTCTCCCGGTTGATGTCGGTCGCTGCACAGTGAAGGTCAGCGAGAACACCGACAAGGAGCCGGTTCAGTTCTTCCGGCATCGCCCGATCAAATGACCGCAACCCCGCCTCTACATGCACGACAGGGATGCCGGCGTAGTTCGCCGCCTGCGCACCCGCGGACACCGCGTTGGTGTCCCCCTGCACGATGACCACGGACGGGCGGTCCCGCTCGAACTCCCGCGCCAACGCACCGATCGCGGTTGCGATCTGCGTGCTCCGATCCTGACCGCCGATTCCTGACAGCACGACATCGGGCTCTGCGAGGCCGAATGCCTGCAGGAACTGCCCCGACATGTCCTTGTCATAGTGCTGCCCCGTGTGAATCACGCGCGCACGCTCCCCCAGTGCGTCGATGACGCCTGCGAGCTTGATGATCTCCGGGCGCGTACCCAGGACCACCGCGATGTCTTTCTTCGTAACCGTGCTGCCCATGTCTCTCTCCAAACTCGAATCGTCGATCTGTTGTACTCAAATATTAGCTGCTGTTGCACTACAAACACAAGTGTGTCAGAATCGGAGCTGTTCAGATTTCAGTTGAGTAGATGGAGGAAGGTCATGGAGGCAGCACTGCACGAGCGCGGCGCGATCACGCGTCAGCACCTATCGGCGGCGGTCCACGACCGGCTTCTTGCGGACATCATCCATGGGCATTACCTGCCCGGAGATCGTTTGAACGTGCGTGAGATCGCCGGATCACTGTCCGTGTCGGTCGCTCCCGTGCGTGAGGCGCTGACGCGGCTGCATAACTGCGGGTTCGTGCACGTGCACTTCCACAGCAGCACGGTGGTGTCCTCCTGGACGGTGCAGGACATGCACGACCGCGTCGCTCTGCTGGGGCGGGTGCTGAATCTGATGCTGGAGGATCCGCGACTGGACCTCGTCGACATCACCCGTCAGGTCCTCATGACCTCGCAGGCCATGAACAACACCGCCGCGCAGACCGTCCTCTCCCTGGCGAAGGCTGTCGCCGCGTACGCCTCCAACCGGGTCGCCGCGTACGTGTCCGACGGGTTGATCTTCCCGCTCGCGCTCTTCCTCGAGCACGACACCCTTACCCGCCATGGAGCGGATACTCACGAGCTCGATCGCACACTGACCGCGATCGTCTCCGACCTCACCGACGCGGTAGAGACCGGCTCGGCGGATCAGATTCCTCTGATCACCGCCGTGGGAATCGCCGCGATCGACTCCACTCTCACGCTCGCCGCTCGCGGGCGCTGACTAGACCTCCCCCACTCACCACACCTCAGTATCAAGGAGCAGTTATGTACGGAATCAACCCGGGTATCGGGGCGCCAGCCGCCGCGGTCAGCACCCTCGCCATGACCGGGCTGGGAGATGTCACCCTCCCCGTCATCGCCGCCGTCGTCGCCTTCGTCCTCGGCACCCTCCTGTTGGTGCGCGAGCGCATGATCCGTCAGGCCCCCCAGTCCTGACCCACGAGCCCGCCGGCACCCCACCCCCGTGCCGGCGTCCCCCGGGGGTGCTGACCCTCCCCTCAGCGCCCTCAAGGTGTCCGCCGTTCCCCACGGCGGACACCGCCCCATCACGAAAGGAGCAGCCATGCGCACCGCACTGCACACCGCCGCACTGGCGATCTGGGACACCACCTTCATCGTCGCCGCCGCGCTCATCCTGTGGCACAACGCCGGCGACCTGGTCACCACCGGATCCCTCGCCGGCCAGCTCGGCTGCTTCGCCGCCCTCACCACCGGGGTGAGCGTGCACATCCTCCTCCTCCGGATCCTCGCACCCGGACAGCACCCCGACCCGCGCGTGGTCATGTGGACACAGTTCACCCACCTCGCCATCCTCGCCGCCGCCACGACGGCCTGGATCCTCCTCCAGGACTACTTCCTCGGCTGGGTGATCACCTTCGGCGCCTTCGTCGCCGCCGTCGCCGGCGCCTGGCAGCTCATCGCCGCCATCGTCACCAGCTCCCCCGCAGACCCCGAGCGCCGCGCCACTGCCCGCCGCCGTCCCACCGCCCCCTGGCCCTTCGCGGTCAGCACCCTCGTCAGCGTCGCCATCATCGCCGTCCTGCACCCCATCCACGCCTGGAACCTCAGCATCATCAACCCCGTCGCCGTCCAGGCCAGCGGCAGCCTCCTGCTCGGCATCCTCGTCGCCGCCTGGATCACCCGCCGCCCCACACCCCGCACCGCCACGACCTAACACCACACACCCACCAATCAGCACGACCAGAAAGGCGCACCATGAGCACGACCGCCCTCACCGCACCACTCGTCCGGTCACGACGCACACGCCGTCAGCCGCGCTCCTGGCGTGCCATCGCAGACCGTACCGCTCGGATCCTCATGGGTGTCGCCTTCACCGTCGGCGCCGCGATGCTCCTCCTCTTCGAGGACGCGTTCCGCGCCCTCGAAGCCTCGCTGAGCGCACACGTCGCATCTCCCTTCGTCAGCCAGCCGGCCTGGTCCTCCCGCGACTACTTCTACATCTGGATTTCCGACGAACGCCTCATCGGGTTCCATGTCACCCCCGAGTGCAGCGCCACCATTCTTCTCGCGCCGCTGATCATCCTCGCCGGCGGACTGCTCGCCGGCACCCGGGTGCGCTGGATCCGCACCCTCACCGGCACCGCCGTCATGATCGCCGTCGTCCTCGCCGTCAACGTCCTCCGCATCGCCCTCATCGGCGTCTTCTCCAAGCAATGGGGCATGGACACCGGCTACCCCATCGCACACACCTTCATCGGCTCCGCGATCGCCATCATCGGCTTCGCCCTGGGCCTTGCCGCACTGCTACTGATCATCGGCGTCCGACCCCGCGGCAAAACCCGCCCCTAACTCTTTTCCTCCCAAAACGAACAACAACCAACACCCACGAATAGGAACAGTCATGAACCGCATCACCAAGGTCGGAGTCGGCGCCGCAATCGCCGCCGCCGCACTCCTCACCGTCGCCGCCCCCGCATCGGCAGCGCCCTCGACTATCACCAAGACCGACGCCACCACCATGTCCGACGGTGACCGCGTGCGTGGCAAGTTCATCCTCTACACCGGCACCACCAACCCCAACCTGTCCGCAGCAACATGGATCGGGTACGTCTCGAACCCCGGTGGAGAGCCGCTCACCGGATTCGCGCCCACTCGTTACGGCTACCTCCCGAACCCGGGCGACACCTGGGAGAGCAGGAACAACCTGATTGCAGCCGACGACACCTTCACCTTCCCGGCCCAGGGAACCACCGGCCCCATCGTCTCCGACAAGACTGGCGCCTGCTTCTCCGGCGGGTGGCTGGTGACCTGTGACGACACGAACCCGGCACAGACCTTCAGCATCGACGCCAACGGAGTGATCCGGAACGGCGGCACCACGTTCTCGGCACAGTACCGCGGTTCTACCGGTGGGAACTGGTACACCCACTCCGGCCTCGTACCCTACAGCGGCACCAGCGTGGTGTCACTTCGCCTCGACCCGAGCAAGCTGACGCCGGTCGCGGCAGAAGCAACACCAGTCGACATTCTCGGCCCGACCAGTGGCGAGACCGTCACCACCCTCACCCCCACTGTCGACGGGATCGGAGAGCCCGGCGCCACTATCGTTATCCGCGACGCGGATGGCAACGAGGTCGGCACCGGCGTCGTGAGCGACGAGGGCACCTGGTCCATCGTCACGGGTGAGCTGCCCTTCGGAGACACCACTCTCACCGCCGAGCAGACCACGACCGATGGTCAGACCAGCTCCGACACCGTGAACTTCGTCATCGTCGACCCCGCACAGGTCCCGATCGCTGACCCGCTCGTCGCCGGTGGCATCCTCACCGCCATCGCCGCCGCAGCCGCCACCGTCATCATCCGCCGCCGCACCGCCTAAGCGCATCACCTGAGGGCCCTGGTGGGGGCGGGACCATCCCGCCCCCACCAGGGCCTTCGTCAGATACGTCGCCCGGGCGGCGCCCGAACTTCGCCCCGCCCGCACGAGAGCTGAGAGCCGAGAGGAACGATCGTGTCGTATCCGTATGAGGTCACCGCGTGTGTCGCTGATGGCTGGTGGATGGTGCATGCCGTCGATATCGGACAGCGCACTCGGGTGAGCACACTCGCGGAAGTCGCCCCTGCAGCTCGACGCCTGTACGCCCACACACTCGACAAGTCCCTCAGCCAGGTCGCGGTTACCGTCCGCGTGTACAGGTCCACATCTTCCGCGCCCGTGCGGGCACGGAAGAGCACGCCCCGCCCACCGCGCGCACTGCCTCCTCGGCCTTCGCACCTCCCGCCCGTCGCACCCACCGGGCCTCGCCCGTGACCGGTGGTATGCGAAAAACGGGGCGACCGGCGCCCCCCTCGACCGTGAATCAGGTTCCGGGCCGAGGCCTTCGTCCCCGTCGGGGCGGCACTGCACGGACGATCTCTCCCGGACGGGTCCCTCACGCACACGATGCAGTAGAGAACCGCGGGGACAGGCCCGGGCGGGTGCGGGAGTGGATGCGTGCGCATCCCACAGGTGTGGACGCTCTCCTCGCGATCAGCTGCATCACGCTCACGGTGCTGCCGGGGACGAACGGTGCCTTTGCCACGCTAGAGCAAGAGTTGATGCAGCTCGCTGGTGCGGTCGCCGGCGGAGTGCTGCTGATGTTCCGGCGGCGGCGTCCGCTACTGGTGGCGGTCCTGTGTGCGCTGATCTCCGCGATCCCCGGCCAGGCGTTCGTCTCGTTCGCCGCTATCGCGGGGGCGTATGCGCTCGGTGTGTACGCGCCGTCCCGGCACCAGGTGTGGGCGGGGATCGGTGCGATCAGCATCATCGGGGCGTTCGTGGCGCTCCCCGCATCCGTCGCCCTGTTCGCAGACGCCGATGTACTCGGCGCTTCCATCTTCCTCGGCTTCTGCGCCAGCGTGTATGCCATCCCCGCGCTGATCGGCATCAGCGTCGGGACGCAGCGCCGCTACGTCGCGGAGATCGCCGCACGAGCTTTTGCCCTCGAGCGAGAGCGAGACCAACGAGCCCGGCTCGCGGTCGCCGATGAACGCACCCGCATCGCCCGGGAGATGCACGATGTCGTCTCCCACGGTCTCACCGTCATGGTTGCCCTGTCCGAAGGTGCAGCAGCCACCGCCGCCAGCTCTCCCCACACCCCGCCCCCCACAGCGGCCGCGATGAGGCTTGTTGCAGACACTGGACGCACCGCGTTGGCAGAGATGCGACGACTTCTTCACGTCCTTCGCGGCCCCGATCACGAGTCCGAGCTGACCCCGCAACCCACCGACGCCGACCTGGACGCTCTCATCCACCAGTTTCAGGTCGCAGGCCTCCCTGTGCTCTTCCACCGGCACGGCGCCCTCCCCCCCAGCACCACCCTTCAACTCACCCTGTACCGCATCGTGCAGGAAGGGCTCACCAACGTTCTCCGCCATGCCCCCCACACGCAGGACGTGGAAGTCCGCATCGACTATGCGCCCTCATCCGTCACGATCCTCGTCACCAACGGCCCCTCACACCCACAGTCCACCTCGCACTCGTCCCCCGGTACAGGCCTGCGCGGCATCCGCGAACGAGCAGAGCTCTTCGCCGGGACCGTACGCAGTGGCCCCACACCCGACCACGGATGGCAACTCATCGTGCACCTTCACGAAATCACCGAACAATGACTCCGGTAAACGTCGCGATCATCGACGATCAGGACCTCGTCCGGATGGGATTGCGGATGATGCTCACCGCCCAACCAGACATCCACGTGGTCGCCGAAGGCGCAACAGGAGCGGACGCTCTCGACATCGCCGCCCAGGGAAACGTCGACGTCATCCTGATGGACGTGCGCATGCCCGTCATGGACGGAATCGACGCCACCCGAAAGATCTGCGGCCACGGATCACTCGCCCGAGTACTCATCCTCACCACCTTCGACTTAGACGAATACGCGTTCGCTGCCATCAAAGCCGGCGCCAGCGGATTCCTACTCAAAGACACCCGCGCCGAAGAACTGGTCTCCGCCATACGTGCAGTGCACAGCGGAGATGCGGTCCTGGCGCCCAGCGCGACCCGCCGGCTCATGGAACACTTCGCCTCCGCCACCCCCCAACCCGTACACGCCAACACCCGCCTCGCGCGCCTCACCCCCCGCGAATACGAAATCCTCCTCGCCATCGCACGAGGATGCAGCAACGACGAACTGGGCACACTGTTCTTCCTCGCGCCGTCCACGGTGAAGACACACATCGGACACCTCCTACACAAGCTCCAGGCACGAGACCGCGCCCAACTGGTAATCATCGCCTACGAAGCAGGAATCGTCGGAAGCCACAGACACGCACCCACCCGCGGCACCCGCTCTACTCGCGCTACCTGACACCCACACGCGTGCGAGAGAGCACCGCGCGCAGAAAGAGAAAGGACGGATTCCGCCTACTCGTCCGTTGACGCCACCTCGCGAAACTTCTCACGGAATGCCTGGTGAGCCGGGGCGTAGAGAAGGGCAACCCTGCGGACCACCTCGTCGCGATCGCGTTCTCTGACTGCTTCCTGCACGTGCGCGACCCCGTCAACCACCGCCTGCGGGCCAGGAAAGTACTCGCGCGGCTCATACAAACGCGCCACGGCCTGAGACAACACGCGCAGCTGCGCCGCCAACACACGATTCGGGTACGCGTCCTCAAACACCAAGAAGTAATCCCGCAACAGCGGCCCGAACGACCCCAACGACTCCGCCGCTAGGCCCGCCTTCATCTGCACGACGATCTGATCGAGCTTACGAACATCCGCATCGGTGAGGTCCGCGAGTACCCGGCCAGTAATGTACGCGTTCAGCTCACCGGAAATCAGCACCGTGTGATTCATCTTCTGGTAGTCGATCTCCGTGACTCGAGCAGGCTTCCCACTCTCCAACTCCACAAGACCCAGCTCCTCCAAACGAAGAAGAGCATGTCTGATCGGTGACTTCGACATGCTCAACCACGCACCGAGCTTGTCTTCGCGCAACAACTCACCCGGAGCGAGCGTCCCATCAAAGATCGCGTCGTAGAGGACAGTGAACGCATGATCTCTCAACAGAGTGCGCGGCAGCGACGGTTGCGGCGTGTTCTCCAGAGGCATCAGACAGTTCCGTCTCTCTCAGGCCCCGGTGTGTGCGCGGCCTCGATGAACCGATTCGTCCAGGTCAGAACAAGTTGGTGCATTGCTAACCCGTCGCGCTGCCCCACAGCGTCCCTCAGCAGCGGTAGTTCCAGGCCTCCGAGTTCCAACGGCAGGAGGTCAGGGGACACTGCCCTCAGGCGCCGAGCATGTGGTCTCGTGCTTTCCCACATCTGCGCGAGGACGACATTGCCGAACCGGGCGAACGCTTCATCAGCAAGGCCACCGGCAGCAAAAGGCCACACCCGATCGGTGCCCCCAAGCGTTGCAGCGATCGTGGCAATGTCTTCATCGGAAAAGAGCTCGGCGCCATCGCGGAGCGTCGCGGCGAGAAGAACCCCGAACGCCTCAAACCGGTTCGCGACATCCACAGCATCGATCGGCGCGATCACAGTACTCCGCTGAGGACTCACGATCACCAAACCCAAGTCCTCCATCCGAGAGAGTGCCTCACGAATCGGCTGACGCGACACACCCGCCCACTGAACCAGCTCCGATTCAACCAGCGTCTCCCCCGGCTCTAAAGACCCCGCTTCGACAGCCTCCATCAACCGGTCAAAAACAATCTCCTGAAACGTACGACGCGCAGGAGGCGGAGCAGTATCTGGAATCGGCATGACCGCATAGTACCCCACGCAAAACAGCTGACATCTCAAATATCACATTTGGATCTCTGGTT
>Ga0308166_1001192_pt1 | contig 28730 bp, 22 predicted proteins | sample PhyCR2_2_FD_202137 | JGI IMG/M metagenome (GOLD analysis project Ga0308166, IMG submission 202137) | Phyllosphere microbial communities from UC Gill Tract Community Farm, Albany, California, United States - DLSLCC.R2 | ecosystem: Host-associated > Plants > Phyllosphere > Unclassified | place... | reverse complement strand
CGCAGCTCGTGGACTATGCCGCGGATCTGGGTTTCACCCATATCGAGGTCATGCCGGTCAGCGAGCACCCCTTTGACGGGTCCTGGGGCTACCAGCCCATTGGGCTCTTCGCCCCGACCATCCGCTATGGTACCCCGCAGGACTTCGCCGCCTTTGTCGACGCCGCGCACGCCCGCGGGCTCGGGGTGATCGCCGACTGGGTGCCCGGGCACTTCCCCACCGACCAGCACGGCCTGGGCCGTTTTGACGGCACCGCCCTGTACGAGCACCTCGATCCGCGCGAGGGGTTCCATCCGGACTGGAACACGCTGATCTACAACTACGGCCGGCCCGAGGTGCGCAACTTCCTGGTGGCCAACGCGCTGTACTGGCTCGGGGAATACCACCTCGACGGGTTGCGCGTGGACGCGGTCGCCTCGATGATCAACCGCGACTACTCGCGTGCCGAGGGCCAGTGGATCGCCAACAAGGACGGCGGCAACGAGAACTACGAGGCGCTCGACTTCCTCAAGCAGACCAATGTGGCCAGCTACGGGCAGCATCCGGGCATCGCGATGATTGCCGAAGACTCCACCGCCTATCCCGGGGTCACCCGCCCGGTGGATGCCGGGGGCCTGGGCTTTGGCTACAAGTGGAACCTGGGCTGGATGAATGATTCGCTGGAGTACTTCGGCAAGGATCCGGTCTACCGCAAGCACCACCATAACCAGCTGACCTTCGGCATCACCTACGCCTTCAGCGAGAACTTCCTGCTGCCGATCAGCCATGACGAGGTGGTGCACGGCAAGGGATCGATGTACTCGCGGATGCCCGGCAGCCATGCCGACAAGCTCGGCAACCTCAAGGCCTTCTACGGCTACATGTGGGGCTACCCCGGCAAGAAGCTGCTGTTCATGGGCCAAGAATTCGGGCAGCGCAGCGAATGGAACTACAAGGGCGAACTCGACTGGGGCGTGCTCGATGATCCGGGCCATGCAGGGGTGCTCGCACTGGTGCGCGATCTGAACCGGCTCTACCGCGAACAGCCCGCCCTGCACCGGCGCGACACCCAATCCGATGGATTCCAGTGGCTGCTCGTCGACGACGTGGAGCACCAGGTCTTCGCCTGGCTGCGCCGCGGCGAGCCTGGCGACCCCCATGTGGTTGTCGTCGTGAACCTGACCCCGGTTGAACGCACCGGATTCCGCATCGGGTTCCCGGTGGCTGGACGCTGGATCGAGGCATTGAACACCGATTCCGAGTGCTACCACGGGGCCAATCGCGGCCACGGCGGTGCCATCGAAACCGAAGCTGTCCCCGCTGGCGGCGAGGCACAGTCAGCACTACTTACGCTCCCACCTTTATCGGCAATCTATTTTGTGGAGGAACGCTCATGAATACTGCTCCCGATACCCGCCACCTGATCGGGGCGCCGCCGCGTCTCTCCAGCCAGGCGATGGCCTTTGTTCTGGCCGGTGGCCGAGGCAGCCGGCTCGAAGAGCTCACCGACCGCCGCGCAAAACCGGCGGTCCACTTCGGCGGCAAGTCGCGCATTATCGATTTCCCGCTCTCGAACGCCCTTAATTCCGGGGTTCGCAAGATGGCCGTCGCCACCCAATACAAGGCGCACTCGCTGATCCGCCATATGCAGCGCGGCTGGGGCTTCTTCCGGGCCGAGCGCAACGAGTACCTCGACATTCTTCCTGCCAGCCAGCGCGTCCAGGAAAACAAGTGGTACCTGGGCACCGCGGATGCTGTCACGCAGAATATCGATATCGTCGACGACTACGACATCGAGTACGTGATCATCCTGGCCGGGGACCACGTCTACAAGATGGACTACGAGATCATGCTGCGCCAGCATGTGAACACTCAGGCTGATGTGACCATCGGCTGCCTGACCGTTCCGCGCGCCGAAGCCACCGGCTTTGGCGTCATGCACGTGAACGGGAACGGCCGAATCGTCGACTTCCTGGAAAAGCCGGCGGATCCTCCCGGGATGCCTGACGATCCGGAGATGGCACTGGCTTCCATGGGCATCTACGTATTCAACTGGAAGTTCCTGCGCGAGTTGCTGCTGGACGATGCCGAAGACGCGAGCTCAAGCCACGACTTCGGCCACGATCTCATCCCCGCCATCGTGAAGAACGGCCGCGCTTTCGCCCATAAGTTCACCGACTCCTGCGTGATGAGCGGCCTGGAAACCGAGCCGTACTGGCGCGATGTGGGCACCATCGATTCCTTCTGGCGGGCGAACCTCGACCTCACCGAGGTCGTCCCCTCGCTGGACCTGTACGACAACAGCTGGCCCATCTGGACCTACGCGGAATTGACGCCTCCGGCAAAATTCATCCACGATGACGAGGCCCGGCGCGGGCATGCGATCGAATCGCTGATCTCGGGCAACTGCATCCTTTCCGGTGCCGAAGTCCACAAGTCGCTGTTGTTCACCGGCAACCGGGCCCACTCCTTCTCGAAGCTGGACCAGGTCGTGTCGCTGCCGAACGTCGATGTGGGGCGCAATGCCGAGCTGGCCAAGTGCGTGATCGACAGCCGGGTGCGCATTCCCGAGGGCCTGATCGTCGGCCAGGACCCGGTCGAGGATTCGAAATGGTTCCGCCGCACGGATTCCGGCGTGGTGCTCATTACGCAGCCCATGCTCGACCGCCGGGCCGCAGTGCTCGACGGCCGCCTGGACTTGGGCGCCGATGCGCTGGAGGGGAAGTAGGAACCCGATGGCTAAAAGACAACTGCGCGTGCTGTCTGTCGCCTCGGAATGCGCTCCGCTGGTGAAAACCGGCGGCCTGGCCGATGTGGTTGGCGCCCTGCCGGCGGCACTGGAACCGCTGGGATGGCGCAGCCGCATCCTGATGCCTGCCTATCCGGGCCTGCTCGAGCGGGTGGGCCGCACCCGGCGGATTTGGCGCGAGGAGAACCTCTTCGGCGGCCCGGCCTCGGTCCGTTCCTGCCGCTACGAAGGGCTGGACCTCCTGCTGCTGGATGCCCCGCATCTCTACGACCGGCCCGGCGGACCATATATGGTCGATGGGCACGACCACCACGACAACCACGTGCGTTTTGCGGCGCTGTCCTGGGTGGGTGCCCGGCTGGCCATCGAGGGAACCTCGGACCGCTGGCGGCCGGATGTGGTGCATGCCCACGATTGGCAGGCCGGGCTGGTGCCCTCGTACCTGAAGTACGCCGGCGCCCAGACGCCCAGCCTGCTGACCATCCACAATATCGCCTTCCAGGGAATCTTCGGACCTGACCAGCTGGATGCTTTGCACCTTCCGACATGGGATTTCCATCCGGACGCCTTGGAGTACCACGGGCTGGTCAGCACCCTGAAGGCGGGCCTCGTCCATGCCTCGAAGGTGAGTACCGTGAGCCCGAGCTATGCCCAGGAGCTGACCCGCGAGGAGTTCGGCTTCGGGCTCCAGGGGGTCGTGTCCATGCGTGGCGAACGCGGGGAACTGAGCGGGATCCTCAACGGGATCGACACCGAAGTCTGGAACCCTGCCACGGATCCGGCGATAGCCAATTATTCCGCGGCAGATCCTGGCGCCAAGGCTGCAAACCGGCAAGCGCTCATCGAGGAATTCGGCCTTGAGGAACCTGCCGGCCCGCTGGCGGTGGTGGTCACCCGTCTCACCCATCAAAAGGGCGTGGACCTGCTCCTGGAGAAGCTGCCGACGTTCATCGAATCCGGTGGCGCCGTGGTGGTGCTCGGTTCCGGGGACCCCGGCTACGAGTACGCGCTGGGCGAGCTGGCGGCGCGCTATCCGCAATCGGTGGGCTTGCACATCGGCTACGACGAGCCAATGAGCCACCGGTTATATGCCGGCGCGGATTTGGTGCTGGTGCCCTCGCGATTCGAGCCTTGCGGGCTGACCCAGCTCATCGGGCTGCGCTACGGCGCCATCCCCCTGGTGGCCGCCACCGGCGGTCTGCGCGACACCGTGGTGGACGCTACGCCGGAGCATCTGGCGGACGGATCTGCCACGGGCTTCACCTTCAGCGACATTGACGCGGGCGGCTTGGGATTTGCCCTCGGCCGCTCGGTCGACCTGTATGCGGATCGCGAAGCGTGGGAGCGGCTGCGCGCCCAGGCCCTGAATACCCCGGTGGACTGGGGCACGTCGGCGGCCATCTATGCCCAGCTGTTCACGGAGCTCATCTGATGGCCGGAGCCCCGGCGGGGGTGACTTCCGCCGGCCGTCCCTGGCCGCTGGGTGTCACCGTGGATTCTGCCGGGGTGAACGTTGCCGTCTATGCTCCCGCGGCCAGCGCCCTGTACTTTTGCCTGTTCCCGGAAGGGGACCAGCAATCCGAACAGCGCCTAGCCATCCCCTACCGCCAGGACGGCATTTGGCACGCCCATTTTGCCGGCCTGGGCGCTGGGGCCCGCTACGGGCTGCGCGCCGATGGCGAGTTCCGCCCGGCCGATGGCCTGTGCTTCAACGTCAACAAGCTGCTCATCGACCCCTACGCCCGGTCCCTGGACCGCCCGGTGCGCTATCACGAGCTGATGAACGGCACCCAGCGCGCAGACAACGAAGACCCCGGCTCCCAGTTGGATCCGCGCGACAGTGCAGCGGTGGTGCCCAAGGGCATTGTTGCCGGACCGCCGGCAGGGCCGGACCCAGCCAGCAACCGCCCCGGCCACGACCTGCCCGATCTGGTGATCTACGAAACCCACCTGAAAGGGATCTCGGCGGCGCATCCCGAGGTCCCGGCCCAGCTGCGCGGAACCTATGCCGGCATGGGCCATCCGGCGGTCATCGAGCACCTCCGCCGCCTCGGGGTCACCGCGGTAGAGCTTCTGCCGGTACAGGCCTTCTTCGACGACGAGCATATTGTGGAGAAGGATCTGCACAACTACTGGGGCTATCAGCCGGTGGCCTGGTTCGCCCCGGAGCCCCGCTACGCCCAGCACGATGCCGTGGCCGAGCTTCGCCAACTGGTTCATGCCCTCCATGAAGCCGGCATCGAGGTCATCCTCGACGTGGTCTACAACCATAGCGGCGAAGGCGGGGCCGACGGGCCGACCCTGAACCTGCGCGGCCTGGACAACACCGGGTATTACCGCCTGCTCGAGGACAAAGGCCACTATGCCAACGACAGCGGCACGGGCAATACCCTGGCAGTCCATTCCCCCATGGTGCTGCGCCTGGTGCTGGACAGCCTTCGCTATTGGGCACAGACTTTCGGCGTGGATGGCTTCCGCTTTGATTTGGCCACAGCGGTCGCACGCGGCCCGCAGGGCTTCGACGCGCAAGGCGCCTTCCTGCAGGCCATCGCCCAGGATCCGGTGCTCGCCACACTCAAGCTGATCGCCGAACCCTGGGACCTGGGCCCGGGCGGCTACCAGCTGGGGAATTTCCCTGCCCCCTTTGCCCAGTGGAACGACCAGTTCCGCGACGGGGTGCGCCGGGCCTGGCGCGGCGACGTGCTGGGACAAGCCAATTTCGGCGCGTTGCTGCTCGGATCCGCGAACCTCTTCGACCACTCCGGGCGCAGCACCGCAGCAGGGATCAACTTCATCAGCGCCCACGACGGGTTCACCCTGCACGACACGGTCTCCTATTCGCACAAGCACAACGAGGCCAACGGCGAGGACAACCGGGACGGCCACGACGAGAACCACTCCGATAATTTCGGGGTGGAAGGCCCCGCCAACGACCCAGCCATCGCTGAGGCCCGCGGCCTGCGCGTCCGCGGCATGCTCGCCACGCTGCTCCTTGCGCAGGGTGTGCCCATGCTTTTGGCCGGCGATGAACTGGGCAACAGCCAGCGCGGCAACAACAACGCCTATGCCCAGGACAATGAATTGGGCTGGCTCGACTGGTCGGCCCCGGACCGGGAGCTGATGGAGTATGTGCGGCGGCTCGTTGATGTGCGCCGCCGCCTCCCGCTGCTGCGCCAGCGCGGCTTCCTGCATGGACAAGTGCGCGCCAACGGACTGCCCGATGTGCGTTGGCTGTGCCCGGATGGGTCCACCCCCACTGCCGAGCATTGGCAAGACCCGGACTCCCGAGCCCTGGCGCTCCAGCTGCGCGGCGGCGCCCGCGACCCGCGCGGTGAAGCCCTCGACGGTAGCGTCCTGATCATTTTCAACCTCGGCGGGGACTGCGAATTCCAATTGCCCGGCACTGGCGGCGCGGCCCCATGGCAGCTCGAATTGGATAGCGCCGCGCCCGGACAGCCAGCAGGCACCGTATCAGAACGATATGCCGCCAAGGCCCAATCTGTTGTGGTGCTCAGCTGCGGCGGGTAGCGCACAGGATTTGAACTGGATCCGTGTGGGGCATCCCCCTGGCGCAACGCTCCCGGTCATCCCCGCCTGGCCCGGATACGCGTCGCTCAAGACGTGCCCAGATCCGTGAAGCTGCTTGCCATGCCATCCCTGTCCAGCTTGCGGAAACTGGCCAGTTGCGCCGGCCCGGCCGCAAAAGGGCGGGATCGAACGCAAAATGTGCGGGACATCACCATTGACTGGCCCTTGCGTGGGCGTAGTATTTCAATTCGTACTACGCATCCCGCGGTTTCGCGAGACGCTGCTTCTACCATTGCGACGTAAATGCCCTTCACCAAACTTCGGCCCCTGGCTCCGCTGGGCCACAACGCCTCGGCCAAGCCTGCGCGCTTGGTCGCATTCATGTTTGCTGCCGCAATTCTCGTCGGCGGCCTGCTGCTTTCCTCGCCGCTGTCCAGCACCAACGGCGAATTCACCCCGCTGATCGACGGCATCTTCACCGCCACCTCGGCAGTCTGCGTGACCGGGCTGACCGTGCTTGACACCGCTACCGACTTCACGCCCTTTGGCCAGAGCGTCATTCTGCTGCTGATTCAGGTCGGCGGGCTCGGCTTGATGCTGATTGCCTCCTTGCTCAGCATGCTGGTCATGGGGCGCATCGGGTACCTGACCAGGCTCTCAACCCAGCGTGAAAGCAACGCGGTCAGCGGCTCAGACGTCCGTTCCGCCGCCATGGTCATCATCAAGGTATCCCTGATCATCGAGTCGATCGTGGCGGTGCTCCTCGGGGTGAGGTTCTGGGCCGGATACGGCTATGACCCGCTCAAGGCCTTATGGCACGGCGCCTTCCATGCGGTTTCCTCTTTCAACAACGCCGGTTTCGCGCTGTATTCAAATAACCTGATGGATTTTGTTGCGGACCCCTGGCTATGCCTGCCGATCAGCCTGGCCATCATCCTCGGCGGGCTGGGATTCCCGGTGCTCGTCCAGCTCAGGCGCCATTGGAACAACTCCTTGAAGTGGAGCATGAACACCAGGCTGGTGCTGCTGATGACCGTCCTGCTGCTGGTCCTGGGCACCGTGTTCATCACGGCCATGGAATGGAACAACCAGGACACCCTCGGACGGCTCGACCCGCAGGAGCGCATCCTGGCTGGCTTCTTCCAATCCGTGCAGACCCGTACGGCCGGATTCAACTCCATCGACATCGACGCCATGCACCCTGCCTCATGGCTGGGCATGGATGTCCTGATGTTCATCGGAGGCGGTCCGGCCGGCACCGCCGGCGGCATCAAGATCACCACCGCGGCCGTTCTGCTGTTCATCATCATCACCGAGCTGCGCGGCGAGACAGCCGTGAATGTGCTGGGCAAGAGGCTCTCGCGTTCGGTGCACCGCCAGGCGATCACCGTGGCCCTGATGGGCGTGGCAGCGGTCTTCGCCGGAACCATGGGGCTGCTGCTGCTCACCGGGTACACGCTGGATCGGTGCCTCTTCGAGGCGACCTCCGCTTTCGCCACGGTGGGACTGTCCACCGGAATCACCCCAGACCTGCCCGATGCCGCCAAGGGGATTCTTATCGCCCTGATGTACCTGGGCCGCGTCGGGGTCCTATCGCTCGGGTCGGCCCTGGCCCTGCGCGACCGCAAGGCCCTATTCGAACTACCCAAGGAAAGGCCAGCCATTGGCTAAGCTACTGAATTTTCGCAATGACACCAGAGGACTGGCCAACGCCGATTCCGTGGCGGTGATCGGCTTGGGCCGCTTCGGCGAGTCCCTGGCCTTGGAACTGATGAAATCCGGCACGAACGTGCTGGGCATCGATACGCTGGAACAGAATGTCCAGGCCCTGAACGGGGAGCTGACCCAGGTGGTGCGTGCCGACGCATCCAATCGCGAAACACTGGAGCAGCTGTCCATCCAGGAATTCGACCGCGTGGTGGTAGCCGTGGGCAGCCACCTGCAATCATCCATCCTGTGCTGCTCGCTCTTGGTGAGCATGGGCATTCCGCAGATCTGGGCGAAGGCGCAGGATGACCGGCACGGGTTGATCCTGGAGCAGCTGGGCATCCACCACATCGTGTATCCGGAAAAGGACATGGGCAAGCGGGTGGCCCACCTGGTCCGCGGCTCGCTGATGGATTATCTGGAGGTTGATCCGGGGTACGCCATGGTGAAGATGACCGCGCCCGCGCAGCTGCACGGCGTCAAGCTCAGCGATGCCGGGGTGCGCAACAAGTTCCGGGTGACCATCGCGGCTACCACCAACGCCGCCGGGGAATGGGTCAATACCGACGGCAACACGGTGCTGCATACCGGAGACCGGATCCTGGTGCTCGGTTCCATTGCCGATACCGAGAAGTTCGGCCGCCTTCCCTGAGCCGGGATATGGCAATGGGCGCCTTCCACATCAAGTGGAAGGCGCCCATTGGCCGTTGCTGCTGAAGACCGCGAATCAGCCTTCGGCGCTGAATCTCAGGACCAGGGCCAGGCCGATAATCACGGCGCCCCAGATAAGACCGAGAATAATGGTGATGCGATTCAGGTTGCGCTCGGCAACACCTGAAGAGCCCATTGAGCTGGTCATACCGCCGCCGAACATGTCCGACATACCGCCACCACGACCCTTATGAAGCAGGATCAGGAGGGTGAGCAAGACACTGGTAATGCCCAGCAGTACCTGCAAAATGATCTTGATGATATCCAAGTCGACGGTTCCTTAGCTAGATTCAGTCGGTCACGAGGTGATGCTCGAACCTGACAATATTAGCAAACTCCTCGGCGTCGAGGCTGGCTCCGCCAACCAACACGCCGTCAACGTCACGCTCGCGCATGATCGCTGCCGCGTTTGCTGCCTTAACACTACCGCCATAAAGCAGCTGGGTCTTCTCGGCAATTGCCTCGCCGAAGCGTTCAGCCAATGCACCGCGAATCGCCGAGCACATTTCCTGCGCGTCGGCCGGACCAGCAACTTCACCGGTACCGATAGCCCACACTGGCTCGTAGGCGATGACCAGGTTTTCTGCCTGCTCAGCGCTCACGCCTTCCAGCGATTCAGCCAACTGGTTCAAGGTGAAAGCAACATGCTCGCCAGCCTTGCGAACCTCCAGACCTTCGCCAACGCAAAGCATTGGAGTCAGCTCGTGTCGGTATGCGGCTGCCAGCTTGGCGGCAATCACATCGTTGGTTTCGTTGTGGTACTCGCGGCGTTCCGAGTGGCCGACCAGCACGTAGGAGCAACCCAGCTTGTTCAGGAACTGGCCGGAGATTTCTCCGGTGTAGGCACCCGAATCCTGTGCCGACAAATCCTGGGCGCCGTAAACGACCTCCAGCTTGTCGCCCAGGACCAGGGTCTGAACACCGCGGATGTCCGTGAATGGCGGGAATACTGCCACTTCAGCACGATCGTAGTTGTGCTCGTGGTCCTTGAGGGTCCACGCCAGCTTCTGGACGAGGGTGATGCCCTGGACATGGTCCATGTTCATCTTCCAGTTGCCAGCGATCAGCGGCTGGCGCACGTAGGCGCCGTTCTGCGAAATGGTCATTTTCTAGCCTTCCAATGCGGCAACGCCCGGCAGGGTCTTGCCTTCGAGGTACTCCAATGAAGCGCCGCCACCGGTGGAGATGTGACCGAAGTCCTCCTCCGAGAAGCCCAATGCGCGGACGGCCGCGGCGGAATCGCCACCGCCGACAACGCTGAATGCTTCAGAGTTTGCCAGTGCCTGTGCAACGGTGCGGGTACCTTCGGCGAACGCCGGGATCTCGAAGACGCCCATGGGGCCATTCCAGAACACGGTGTTGGCGCTGGTGATGTAGCTTGCGAACTGCTCGGCCGATTTTGGCCCGATGTCCAGACCCAATCCGGTGGAGCCGAAGCTTGCCTCTTCGATCTTGTCAGCATGCAGGATTTCGTGTGCCGCGTCGGCGCCGAACTTCTCGGCGACAACAACGTCAACAGGAACGATGATCTCGCAGCCCAGCTGCTCGGCGCGCTTGAGGTATTCCTGGCACACGGCAATCTGGTCTTCTTCGAGCAGCGAGCCGCCAATGGCGTAGCCCTGTGCCTTCAGGAAGGTGAATGCCATGCCGCCGCCGATCAGCAGCTGATCGGCCTTGCCCAGCAGGTTGTCGATCACTGCAAGCTTGTCCGATACCTTCGAACCGCCAAGCACCACCACGTACGGGCGCTTTGGAGCTTCGGTCAGGGTCTTGAGGACCTTGACCTCGGTAGCCACCAGGTCGCCCTGGTAGCTGGGAAGCAGGCGGGCAATGTCGTAAACGGATGCATGCTTGCGGTGCACAGCGCCAAAGGCGTCGTTCACGTAAGCGCCGTTCCCGCCGGTCAGAGCTGCAAGCTCCTTGGCGAACTCTTCACGCTCTGCGTCGACCTTGGAGGTCTCGCGAGCGTCAAAGCGGACGTTTTCAAGGACAAGAACGGAGCCTTCTGCAATTTCTGCCGCGGCCTTGCGAGCGGATGCGCCCACAACATCCTCGGCGACCGTTACGTCGAAGTCAGCCAGTTCGTTCAGGCGCTGTGCTGCAGGTGCGATCGAGTACTTCGCATCAACCTGCCCCTTGGGGCGGCCCAGGTGCGCCATCACGATGACCTTGGCACCTGCTTCAACCAGCTTGGTAATGACCGGCAAAGATGCGCGTACGCGGCCGTCATCGGTCACAGTTGCACCGTCGAGCGGCACGTTCAGGTCGCTTCGGACCAGAACGTGCCGTCCGCGGACACCGTTGTCAGCGATCAATTCGTCAATAGTGTGAGAAGACATATCTCTAGGTTATCGACTAGAGGCTTGATCCCACGAATCCAACGAGGTCAACAAGTCGCGAGGAGTAGCCCCACTCGTTGTCGTACCACGAAACAACCTTCACGCTGTTGCCCATGACGGTGGTCAGGCCGGAGTCGAAGATCGACGAGTTCGGGTTGGTGACGATGTCCGAGGAAACCAGTGGATCGGTCGAGTACTCCAGAACGTCCTTCAATGGGCCTTCGGAAGCGGCCTTCTCGAATGCAGCGTTGATTTCCTCAGCGGTTGCGGTGCGAGCCAGGTTGACGGTCAGGTCGGTTGCCGAACCGGTTGGAACTGGAACGCGCATGGCGTAGCCGTGCAGCTTGCCCTTGAGCTCTGGCAGTACAACGCCGATTGCCTTGGCGGCACCGGTCGAGGTAGGGATCAGGTTCAGTGCGGCGGCACGAGCACGACGTGGGTCGCTGTGTGGTGCATCCTGCAGGCGCTGGTCAGCGGTGTATGCGTGGATGGTGGTCATCAGGCCGTCAACAATGCCGAATTCGTCGTTCAGCACCTTGGCCAGTGGGGCCAAGCAGTTGGTGGTGCACGAAGCGTTCGAGATGATGTTGTGGTTTGCAGGATCGTACTTGTCCTGGTTCACGCCCATCACGATGGTGATGTCCTCATCGGTGGCCGGAGCCGAGATGATGACCTTCTTTGCACCGGCGGCGATGTGCTTCTTGGCATCTGCTGCCTTGGTGAAGAAGCCGGTCGACTCGATGACGACGTCGACGTTCAATTCTCCCCATGGGAGGTTTGCTGGATCGCGCTCGGAAAGGACCTTGATGCGGCGCTCTCCGACGACGATGGTGTCGCCTTCTACGGAAACTGCCTCGCCGACTGGGCCGAGTACAGAGTCAAACTTCACAAGGTGAGCAAGCGAATCGATTGAACCAAGGTCGTTGACGGCGACAATTTCGATGTCTGCCTTATGGGCCAATACTGCACGCAGGAAGTTGCGTCCGATACGACCGAAACCATTGATTCCAACACGGGTTGTCACGTGACTATCTCCTCTAAACGGGATGATTGCGCCACGTCCGCACGTAGACGGAAGTGGCCTTCTTTGTGAGGACACTCCGTTGTGCCGTGCTTTGCGGATCCCAGTGGATCACTGGGACCCGCAACACACTTGAAACATTCTACGCTATTTTTGCGCTGAATGTGAGCTAACTTACCAGATTAATTATTTGCCTGGAACGATCAGCGATGCTGCGCCGTTGCGGGCAGCTTCAAAACGAGCCTGGACGTCTGCCCAGTTCACGATGTTCCAGAAGGCCTTGACGTAGTCGGCCTTCACATTGACGTAATCCAGGTAGAAAGCGTGCTCCCACATGTCCAGCATCAGCAGCGGGGTGGTTGCCACTGGAATGTTGCCCTGCTGATCGTAGAGCTGCTCGATAACCAGCTGGCCACCGAGTGCGTCGTATGCCAGGACAGCCCAGCCCGAACCCTGCAGGCTCATGGCTGCTGCGGTGAAGTGGCCGCGGAAAGCATCGAAGGAACCGAAGAAATCGTCGATGGCTGCAGCCAGCTCGCCCTCTGGCTTGTCGCCGCCCTCTGGGGACAGGTTGTTCCAGAAGATCGAGTGGTTGGTGTGGCCACCGAGGTGGAATGCCAGGTCCTTGGACAGCTTTGGAATGTTGCCGAACTCGCCCTTTTCGCGAGCGTCAGCCAACTGATCCAGTGCCGAGTTTGCGCCTGCAACGTAGGCTGCGTGGTGCTTGGAGTGGTGCAATTCCATGATGCGAGCCGAGATGCTTGGCTCAAGTGCGGCGTAGTCGTACTGCAGTTCTGGCAGTGAATAAACAGCCATGATTCTCCTCAATCTTCTCAATTGGTTGAATCTCCGCGGGAGGTCTCCCACGGGGACATTTTTAGTGTTCCAGTTCGTCTAATGGAACGCTGGACTCCGTACCTGGTATTCCCAGATCACTGGCTTTTTTGTCCGCCATGGCCAAGAGGCGGCGGATTCGGCCAGCGATGGCGTCCTTGGTCATCGGAGGTTCGGCCATGCGGCCAAGCTCATCCAACGAGGCCTGCTTGTGCTCCAGGCGCAGCAGCCCGGCATAACGCAAATGCTCGGGAACTTCATCACCCAGAATGGAAAGCGCACGCTCAACGCGGGCGCCGGCAGCCACCGCTGCCTGCGCGCTGCGGCGCAAGTTGGCATCATCAAAGTTCGCCAACCGATTGGCCGTAGCGCGTACCTCTTTTCGCATGCGGCGTTCTTCCCAGACCATCAAAGCGTCGTGGGCACCCATGCGGGTCAATAGTTGCGCGATTGCGTCGCCGTCGCGAATGACTACGCGGTCAACACCGCGCACCTCGCGAGCCTTGACAGTCAGGCCCAATCGACGCGCTGCGCCCACCAGAGCCAATGCTGCTTCTGGACCGGGGCAGGTAATTTCAAGCGCTGAGCTGCGGCCAGGCTCGGTCAATGAACCGTGAGACAAGAATGCGCCACGCCAGACGGCTTCGGCATCAGCTGTTGAGCCATTGACAATGACCGAGGGCAGTCCGCGCACCGGCCGCCCGCGCTGGTCGAGAAGTCCCGTCTGCCGAGCTAGAACTTCACCGTCTTTGGCCACGCGGACAATGTATCGGCTGCCCTTGCGGATGCCAGAGCCGGAGACCATGACGATCTCTGCTTCGTGGCCATACAACTCGCCAATGGCAAGCTTCAGGCGGCGGGCCGTCGCAGCCAGATCCACCTCAGCTTCAATGACAATTCGCCCGGAGACAATATGCAGTCCCCCGCTGAAGCGGAGCATCGTCGAAACCTCGGCCTTGCGGACCGATGGCTTGCGAATCTCAACCCGCGACAGCTCGTCTTTGACGGAAGCCGTCAATGCCATGAATCAAACTCCCTTACTTGGATCTTCTTAAGATCCGATCGCGGTAAACACCTCATGATAGGCCGCCGCTAGTCGCAACGGGTCGTGCACTGCACGACCGTCAGATACTCCTACTGTACTAAAAAAGACCCGTGCGCCGAGTTTTTGCGCTGCCAGCTCAAATCTCTGGCGATTGTGAATCTTGGACTCATCGGCAATGATCGCGTCAAAAGTCACATCCGGTGCGTACCGGCCGAGCACCTCCAAGTGAGCGGCCGCATCCATGCCGGTGGTTTCTTCCGTTTCCATCGACAGGTTCATGGTCAGCAGTTTCTTCGCTGTTGTCGATGCAATGGCCTGCCGCATGTCGGGCAAGAGCAAATGGGGCAGTACCGAGGTGTACCAAGAGCCCGGGCCAAGGATGACCCAATCGGCAAGCTCGATGGACTCCAAGGCTTCAGAACAGGCAGGGGCATCCGACGGCTCCAGATGAACATTCGTGACCAGTCCCCCGGAGCCAGCGCGCGCCAATTTTGCCTGGCCGTCGATCCGCCGGCGTACCAGCGAATCGCTTTCGTCGGACTCGAGCACTTCACCATGAATGGACAGCGGGACAGTGCTCATCGGCAGGACCTGGCCGCGAGCACCAAGCAGCGCGCCGGCCCACCGCAGGCCTGCCACCGGGTTGTCCAGCAACTCCCATAAGGCCAGGATCAGCAGGTTGCCCACGGCGTGCCCGTTCAGCGGCTCGTCCTGGTTCGCGTCGGATTCGAAACGATGCTGCATGACGTCGCGCCATGTACGGCCCCAATCGTTGTCATCGCACAACGCGGCTAATGCCATGCGCAAATCCCCTGGGGGCAAGACGTCGAAGGACCCGCGCAAGCGGCCCGAGCTGCCGCCATCATCAGCGACCGTGACCACAGCGGTCAGATCGGTGGTCAACCTTCGCAGCGCGGACAACGAGGCATAGAGGCCATGTCCTCCACCGAGCGCCACCACCGAGGGGTTGCGCTGGTCATTGCCCCGGGATAGTCCCTGTATTGAAATTGGACCTGTCGCAAAGGCCATGGCAGCTACTCGCGTCCCAGGTCGCGATGGCTGATGCTCACGCGAACATTCGGGAACTGCGCAAGGCGCCGTCCCAGTTCGATGGTTGTTGCGACTGAACGGTGCTTGCCACCGGTGCAGCCCACCGCGATGGTGGCGTAGTGCTTGTTTTCCCGGCGGTAGCCTTCGAAGACAGGCTCCAAGGCCTTGAGATAGTTCTCGATGAAGTCCCGGGTGCCTTCCTGGCTGAGCACATACTCCGAAACTTCTTTGTCCTTGCCGGTTTGAGGACGCAGCTCGGGAACCCAGTGCGGGTTGGGGATGAACCTGACGTCAGCCACGTAATTGGCGTCGGTCGGCAGGCCGTATTTGAAGCCGAAGCTCATGACGTTGATGCGAAGAATGATTGGGCCGGATTCGCTGAACAATTCGTTGATCGAGCGCGCCAGGTCGTGAACCGACATCGAGGAGGTGTCCAAGATGATCTCGGCGGCTTCGCGAAGCTGTTCGGTGATGCCGCGTTCGCGGGTAATCCCGTCAACGATGCGCCCGTCACCCTGCAGCGGATGCGGGCGGCGCCCCTGCTCGAAGCGGCGGATCAATACGTCGTCGCTGGCATTGAGGTAGACCAGCCTGAATTTCACGCCGCTGGAGGTCAGGTGCGCCAGGGCATCTCGGATCTCCGGGAACATTTCCTTCGAGCGAACGTCCATGACAACGGCCATCTTTGGAATGGAGCCCTGGGAACGGCTCATCATTTCGGTTAATGGTCCCAGCATGGCCGGTGGCAGATTCTCCACCACATACCAGCCCTGGTCTTCCAGAGCATGGGCGACCGTGGTACGACCGGCACCTGACATGCCAGTTACGATCACTAGTTCAGACTCAGGCGGTTTTACAGCTTCATACTCAGCGCTCATGTTCCAAGGCTAGTCGACAATTTCGCCTGTCGTCATATTCACGCTTGGACGTGAAGCATCCTCAAGGCTTTCTTTGATGACGGTGGCAAGCTTCTCACCGATGCCAGGAACTTGAGTCAGCTCGTCGACGTTCGCAGCACGAATCTTTTTCATTGATCCGAAGTGCTTGCGCAATGCCGCCTGCTTGGCTTTCCCGAGTCCAGGCACCGCGTCCAGCTCGGAGGAAATCATTGACTTCGCCCGCTTCTCGCGATGGAACGTGATGGCAAACCGGTGCGCCTCATCGCGAAGCCGCTGCACAAGGTACAGGGATGCCGAAGCACGTGGAAGGATGACCGGGAAGGGATCATCGGGAAGCCAGAGCTCTTCCAAGCGCTTGGCGAGTCCGACCACTGGAATGTCGTCAATTCCGAGATCGTCCATGGCTTTTTGGGCCGCGGCGACCTGTGGCGGCCCGCCGTCCACGATGACCAATGAGGGCGGATATGAGAACTTCTTCTTTTCGACCTCGCCGATCGACCCATCTTCGACGGCCCCGGTTACGAAGGCCGTTGGATCGACTTTTTCTTTCAAGTACCGACTGAAGCGTCGATATATTACGTCGTACATGCTCGCGGTATCATCGCGTGCCGCATCGCCGGTGATGGAAAACTTCCGATACTCGCTCTTTTTAGGGAGCCCGTCTTCGAATACCACCATGGACGCCACAACGTTCGTGCCTTGCGTATGCGACGCGTCGTAGCATTCAATGCGCAGCAAGGCCTGTTCGGCACCTAGTGCTTCTTGCAGTTCCTGCATGGCCAATGAACGGGTAGTGATGTCCCCAGCCCGCTTGGACTTGTGCAATCGCAATGCCTGTTCGGCGTTTTCCTTCACGGTTCCGGCCAGCGCCGCCTTGTCGCCGCGTTGCGCTACGCGCAGCGAGACCTTGGAGCCGCGCAGGTCCGAAAGCCAGGTGGCCACTTCGTTGATGTCCTCGGGCAGTGTCGGAACCAGGATCTCGCGAGGGATCCGATCGGCGTGATCCGCGTAAATCTGGGTCAGCAGCTGCTCGACGAATTCAGCATCGGAAGCGTCGGATACCTTTTCAACTACCCAGCCTCGTTGCGAGCGAATTCGGCCGTCCCGCACATGGAAAACCTGCACCGCAGCTTCCAATTCGTCCCCATGGACCCCGAAGATATCGGCTTCAGTGCGATCGTCCAAGACAACGGCATTACGTTCGAAAACGCGGTTCAGCGCAGAAATGTCGTCGCGATAGCGAGCGGCTTGTTCGTATTCGAGTTCGGCGACGGCTTCCTGCATTTTTACCGTGAGCGCCTTGGTGAACTTGGTTGCCTCACCACTCATGAAGGTGCACAGGTCGTCAGCCAGTTGACGGTGGTCTTCTTCGCTTATGCGCCCGACGCAGGGTGCCGAGCACTTGTCGATGTAGCCGAGCAAGCATGGGCGCCCGGACGCTTCGGCACGCTTGAAAACGCCGGGGGCGCAGCTGCGGACCGGGAATACGCGTAAAAGGGTGTCCAGGGTTTCTCGAATGGCTTTGGCCGGATAGAAAGGGCCAAAGTACTTGACGCCCTTGCGCTTGTCGCCTCGCATGACAAGAGCACGGGGGTACTTTTCATTCAAGGTCACCGCAAGATACGGATACGTTTTGTCATCGCGGAAAACGATGTTGAATCTCGGGTTGTATTCCTTGATCCATACGAATTCGAGCTGCAGGGCTTCCAACTCGGATCCAACAACGGTCCACTCGACACTGCCCGCGGTGAAGACCATGGCTCGCGTTTTGGGCGTCAGGCGGTCGGGGTTGGCGAAGTACGACGTGAGTCGATTGCGCAAAACCTTGGCTTTGCCAACATAGATCACACGGCCATGCTCGTCGCGGAACCGGTACACGCCGGGCTTCGTTGGAATATCCGAGGTCTTCGGACGGTAACTTGCTGGATCAGCCATAGGTTATTTCGCGTCTGGAGGTAACTGATTATATGAGTCCACGCGCTGCTGGCCAGAAAGCTCAGCAATTGCATCAACGATGCGGTCGGTCGCTTGGCGACGTTGCGGCAGCGGATGCTTTCGGCCCAGCTGGTCAAAGTGCAGTGGTTCACCATAGTGGATATGGAATTTTGCCGGCCTGAAGCCCTTGGAGCCTGCTGGCTGCAGCTTTTCAGTCCCGATGAGGCCAACAGGGACTACAGGTACGCCAGTGGTCAGTGCCAGCCAGCCTACGCCAGTGCGTCCCCGGTAGAGCTTTCCGTCGCGGGAACGGGTTCCTTCGGGATAGATTCCGATTCCGCCGCCCTCCTCAATGATGCCGACCAAGGAATCCAGGGCAGCCACAGAAGCAGCCTGCTCGCCGCGCTGCACTGGAATTGATCCAACGGACTCGAAGAAGGTTTTCATGAGCTTGCCCTTGACACCTGGTGTGGTGAAGTACTCTGCCTTTGCGAAGAAGGCAACGTCACGAGGGGTCAGGGCCTGGATAATCAAGGAGTCGAAGAAGGAGAGGTGATTGGAAGCGACAATGAATCCGCCCACTTTGGGCACATTTTCAAGGCCGGTAACTTCGGCGCGGCATATTCCATTAATTACGCCGCGAATCGAGGCTCGCGTCATGGTGTAGATGCTCATCTATTTCGCACCTTCCTGCATGACGCTTGCTTCAATTTCGAAGGAACGGGCTATCTGCTCCCCCAGGATCGCCTTTGCTAATTCACTGACGTTTTCGACTTGGAGGTCGGCGCTGGCCAGTTCGTCGCCTTGCGCGAATCCCCAAGCCACACCGATAGATGCAACAGAATTTTCACGCGCCGCATCCAGATCGTAGTACCGATCCCCCACGACAACGCTCGAACTCGCCTCAAGATCCCCGTGGGACAACGCTTCAGCAACGATATGCGTCTTGCTCGAACCGGTACTGCCGTGCTCGTCAGCGTTTCCATGGATCGCGTCGAGGTGCTCAGTCAGGCCTTTGCGTTCCAGAAGCAGGCGTGCGATGTTCACCGGTTTTGCGGTGGTCACAGCGACGTAGATGTTCTCGTGGCGCAGCGCCTCAAGAAGCGAGACGATCCCCGGATAAACCAGCGAATCGTCCATGCCCACCTCTTCGTACCGGGCACGGTACGTCGCGATGATGGAGTCGATATTTTCGTCGGTCACCCCGTCAAGGGTGCGCAGCCCAACTTGCAGTGGCGGACCCACCAGCGCTTCAACACGTGCCTCGCCTGGATCCGGGAGACCGTGGGCCACGAGGGCATGACGAATACCCGAGGTAATAGCACCTGCGGGGTCAACGAGGGTCCCGTCAAGATCAAAGAGCACACTTGTTACCGACATATTCACTTAGCTATCTTCCCATGAAGCGGGCGCGGGTCAGGAATCCATGACTGAAATGGCATATTTCCCCGATCCGCTCCACCACTTCTACAGGATTTCGGCCAAGAACCTCCCGGTGTGCGATTCGCCGACCTTGGCGACCTTTTCAGGCGTTCCAGTCGCCAGAATGGTGCCACCGCCGGAACCGCCTTCAGGACCAAGATCAATGACCCAGTCGGCCGACTTAATCACGTCGAGGTTGTGCTCAATGGTCAAGACGGTGTTGCCCTTGTCCACCAGGCCTTGCAAGACCTTCAGAAGCTTGCGGATGTCCTCAAAATGAAGACCTGTCGTTGGCTCATCCAGGACGTAGATGGAACGGCCATTCGAACGCTTCTGCAATTCAGCGGCAAGTTTAACGCGCTGGGCTTCGCCACCAGATAGCGTCGTCGCCGGCTGGCCCAAGCGGACATAGCCCAATCCGACATCGACCAAGGTCCGCAGGTGGCGTGCGATCGGCGTGAAGGCGCTGAAGAATTCAGCTCCCTCGGCAATTGGCATGTTCAAGACATCTGCGATGTTCTTGCCCTTGTAAAGCACCTGCAATGTTTCGCGGTTGTAGCGTGCACCATGGCAAACCTCGCACGGCACGTAGACATCAGGCAGGAAGTTCATCTCGATCTTGAGCGTTCCATCGCCAGAGCACGCCTCGCAACGTCCGCCCTTGACATTGAACGAGAATCGACCCGGCTGGTAGCCGCGCAGCTTGGCTTCGTTGGTCTCGGCAAAGAGCTTGCGAATGTGGTCGAAAACTCCGGTGTACGTGGCAGGATTGGACCGCGGAGTGCGGCCAATCGGCGACTGGTCCACATGTACAACTTTGTCCAGGTGCTCAAGGCCGAGCACTCGGGTATGCCGTCCCGGTACTTGCTTGGCGCCATTGAGCTTGTTGGCCAGCACCTTGTACAGGATGTCGTTGACCAAAGTCGATTTGCCCGAACCCGACACGCCAGTCACTGCGGTAAGCAAGCCCAGCGGGAATTCCACGGAAACATCCTGCAGGTTATTTTCGCTGGCGCCCACTACCTTGAGCTTGCGGTCCTTATCAACCTTGCGGCGCTTCGCTGGGACATCAATCTTCTTGCGGCCCGAGAGGTAGTCTCCGGTCAGCGACTTGGTGTTGGCCTTCAATCCCTCGACTGAGCCCGAGTGCACTACTTCGCCGCCGTGCTCACCGGCGCCTGGCCCAATATCCACGATCCAGTCGGCTTCGGCGATGGTGTCTTCGTCGTGTTCAACAACGATGAGCGTATTGCCCAAGGAGCGCAGATGCAGCAAGGTGTCGATCAAGCGGCGGTTGTCGCGCTGATGCAACCCGATAGATGGTTCGTCAAGGACATACAGGACACCAACCAGACCGGAACCGATCTGAGTTGCCAAGCGAATGCGCTGAGCCTCGCCACCGGACAGGGTGCCGGCAGCGCGCTCCAGGGTGAGGTATTCCAGGCCCACATCCAAGAGGAACTTCATGCGGGCGTCAATTTCCTTCAGCACCTGGGCTGCGATCTTCGCCTCGCGGGACGAGAGCTCAATGGTCGACAGGAAGTTGGCGGCACTGCGCAAATCCATAGCCGACACTTCAGCGATGGAACGCCCGCCGATCAGGACCGACAGCGACGCAGGATTCAGGCGCGCTCCGCCACACGTCGGGCAAGGAATCTGTCGCATGTACTGTTCGTAGCGATCACGGGCATGATCGGACTCTGTTTCTTCATGCTTGCGGTGAACGTAGGAGATGACCCCTTCGAAACCGGTGGAGTACTTGCGCTCACGGCCAAAGCGGTTCTTGTACTGGACCACAACCTTGTGGTCTTTGCCGTTAAGGATCGCTTCGCGGGCCTTGGCAGACAGGTCCTTCCACTGGGTCTCCATGGTGAAGCCGAGCTCGTGGCCCAGGCCTTCGATCAGGCGATTCCAGTATTCAGTGGTTGCCTTGCCCAACGACCATGGGGCGATTGCGCCGTCTGCAAGGGCCACTTCTGGATCGGGCACGATCAGGTGCTCGTCAACTTCCAGCTTGGTGCCGATGCCCGAGCATGCCGAGCATGCGCCGAAAGGATTGTTGAAGGAGAATGTGCGTGGCTCGATTTCATCGATGGCCAGTGGATGCTCATTAGGGCAAGCCAGGTTTTCCGAGAATGCCCGAACTCGTTTCGGGTCATCCTCGGCAAGGTCGACAAAGTCGGCCAGCACACGGCCGTCGGCGATCCCCAGCGCGGTTTCAATCGAATCGGTCAGGCGCTGGCGTGCATCTTCCTTGATGGCCAGGCGGTCAACGACGACCTCAATGGTGTGCTTCACCTGCTTGGCCAATTTCGGCGGATCATTCAACTGAATGATGGTGCCATCAACCCGGGCGCGCGCGAATCCCTTCGAGGACAGCTCGGCGAAGAGGTCGACGAACTCGCCCTTTCGTGCGCGAACCACGGGGGCGAGAATCTGGAAGCGAGTCTTTTCGGGCAGCTCCATGAGCTGGTCCACGATTTGCTGTGGAGTCTGCTTGGAGATCGGCTCATGGCAAATGGGGCAATGCGGGCGTCCGACACGAGCCCACAACAGACGCATGTAGTCGTAGACCTCGGTGATCGTGCCTACTGTTGACCGGGGATTCCGGCTGGTGGACTTTTGGTCAATCGACACCGCCGGAGACAAACCCTCAATGAAGTCAACATCTGGCTTGTCTACCTGCCCGAGGAACATGCGGGCGTACGCAGAAAGCGACTCAACGTAACGCCGCTGGCCTTCAGCGAAGATCGTGTCGAATGCCAGGGAGGACTTGCCGGATCCGGAAAGTCCGGTGAAGACGATCATCGCGTCGCGGGGCAGATCGATGTCCACATTTTTCAGGTTGTGCTCACGCGCTCCCTTAACGACCAGGCGAGTGAGATCTGTTTTCTTGCTCTCTGCAGTAATAGCCACGAAGCCATACTAATCGAAAACTGCTTCGAATAAGTGTACGAATGGACCTATCTCACAGAAATTTTTCTCGAGGCGTATCCGCAGTCCCGGCGAGCGCCAATCCGGGACTAGTCTCCGCTGGCATCGGTCAAGCGATATGCCACCATTCCTCCTAGCTGGCTCAGAACCACGACTTCGTCATCTATGTATCCAGCTCTCCGGAATTCAGCAACTTTGGGGATGGCTTCCATAGGTTTCCATGACCCACGTTTGCAGACGGCCTGGGCATCTGTGAAACGAGTGTCCCCGGAGGCTTTGGTGTCCCACGTGGCTTGGGTACCCAAAGTCACCGAATATATGTAATAGGAATCACGATCAACGGTGCATAGAACGGTGCCTCCTACGACTTCTTCCAGCGGTACAACCGTCCCATCTTCGCTATTGACCGCTTGGTCTCCCCCTTCAAGTGGAAGTATGGACATTGGTTCTTCAGTGACCGGAATACCAGCGCCTTCGAGTCTGTCAAAGTACTTGTATATATCGGTCAGTTTATGACTCCACTTTTTAGTACCAGTTTTCGTATCAATGGCGGCAGCGCTCCATGTAGCTCCCTTTGAATGAGCACTGTAGCGGCCTTCCCCTTCATCGGTTAATATCTGTTTGCCGGAGTTGTAGTAGCACACTACGATCGTGTCGTCCTTAGCCGCGCTTCCTTGCGGTGATACCACTCCGCACAACCTCGAGATACCTGGTTGGCGCCATAGAACCTCTCCGCTGTTCGCGTCGATTGCGACAATTTTGGACAGGCCCACTAATTGATACTGTGCCTTTTTCTTATCTGTTTCGAAGAAGTCATCTTGTGCATGCTTACCGTAGCCCAGCAGGATTTCTTTGTCGTCCCCCACTGTCACCCATGCCCAGCCCGCGCTTGATTCGTACCCTTTACCGAATATTTTTTCGTAGGGACGTTTCCAAAGAGTCTTCGAACCTTTCGAGTAGCTCAACATTTCCAGATCGCCATTCCAGTACGAAATTACTCCGTCGGTCAAGCGCCGCCCTCCTTGCTGGAGACCAAACTCGAGCTCACCTTTTGGCACTTCATTCCAGCGCTTGCGGGTCCAATCAAATTTGAAATGATGATGCCCAAGAAGCTGCCCGTCGCGTACCTTCGCCCCTTCAGCGCAGAAGGTTTTGCCACAAACAAACGGTCGAAAGCCCCAGAAGTCAAAATTGTTTTCAATTCTGACCGGCTTACCGGTAGCAACATCCGCGATCTTCAGGCGTCCGTAGGCCCCTGTTTTGGTTCCGGTGTAGGCGACGTAATTTCTGCCCTTGTACTTGGCTATTTCAATCGTCGGATCAATACCCCGGCTATCTGCCGCCCCAAGCGCTTCATCTTTCCAAAGTTGCTTGCCGTTGTTCAGGTTTCTGGCAATGACTTCCATCTGCGGTCCCTGGCGCCGATAGGCAATGGCTACCTCGCCGAGAACTTTTACGTCAGATACGAGAACTTCTTCGCTTTCCCAGGCAACAGTCGCGGACACGGGCACCTGCTCTTGTGGCGTCTTTGGGCTTGATTCCGCCTTGTTCGCAGTACAGCCTGGCAACCCAAGAACGAGAATTACCGCTCCTGCAGCGATCACCGCGAAACTCGCGTAGTGCGTGCGACCATTCCTATTCGAGTTCACGGTGGTTTCCTGCCTCCGGGAACGTTAATTAGTTCCAGAGTCTAAACCGGGATCTCGATCTTCCAGGAGAGTTATCCACAAATCTTTCAATCACTAATTCGTGGGCTCAAATGCCTAGTCGTCTAGCGAGGCAAGGAGCTGAAGGCAGCGCGCAGGTACTTTACGGCAGTGGCTTCATCGACTGACCACAGCTGCGCAATCCGGGCCAAATCTGCTGCCGCATCGCTAACTTCTTGTTCGGCTCGGTTCTCTGCAGCCTGTACTACTGTTCCGTGGCGCCCTCGCGTTACAACTGCGCCCTGCAGCTCAAGTTCTTTGTATACCTTGGCGACAGTATTTACTGCCAGGTTCAGTGTGCCCGACAGCGCCCGCACCGAGGGAAGCTTGCTTCCTGGCGCTAATTTGCCTTTGGCTATCGCGGAAAGAATTTGTTCACGGACCTGCTGGTACGGCGCCACGGTGGACTTGGGGTCGATCTTGATGAAACCTAGTTCACTCATGCTTTGCTCCATTCTCCAGGACTATGACTTCTGCTGTCCCGAGCCTATCGCGTTGAGCATATATTCCAACGTAGTGTGATGGTATGAACGAACTATTGCTAGATGATGTGACCATCCGCTGGATTTCGGTTTCCGACATGTCGAACAATGTCTATCTCATTACCAACCGCCGGTCTGGCGAACAGCTGCTCGTTGATGCCGCAGATGATGCAACGGCTATCGCGAGGCTGATCGATGAGGCAAGGAACGACGCGGATCATCCGCGGATTGCAGGAATCGCGACAACGCACCAGCACTGGGACCACGTGCGCGCCTTGGCCGAGCTTGTCGAGCAATACCCGGTGACGACCTACGCAGGCGCCGACGATATGGAAGGCATCAAGAAAGAATCAGGCGTCCAGGTCACGAATGGTTTGAATCATGGCGACCAGCTCAAGCTGGGCGATGTCATCATCGAAGTCATCCACCTGCGCGGGCATACTCCCGGTTCCCTCGGCTATGCGCTGGTGGACTCCTCCGGTCAGCCAGTCGTCCTCAGCGGCGACAGCTTGTTCCCCGGTGGCGTGGGAAACACCTGGAAAGATCCGCAGCGCTTCCTTTCGTTGATCACTGACGTATCGGAACGAATCTTCGACCGCTTCCCGGATGAAACCAAGGTGCTGCCGGGACATGGCGACTCGACCACTCTGGGAGCCGAGCGTCCGCATCTGGACGAGTGGCGTGAACGCGGTTGGTAACCCTCGGCTAAGGGCATGCGGCCACACCGCATCCCGGGCCGTATAATCACCACTCGTGAATTCTAGTTCTCCTCGACGCTATGCCATCCGGCCTTCTCGGCCAGCCATCTTCATTGCGGCCCTGGCACTGATTGCGGTCGTGTCCTACCCGTTGCGCGATGTCCTGTATCTGGGCCTTTCAGGATCCGTGAGGGACTCCGCGGTGTTGTCCGCGGCGGCTGTCTTCTGCTCGGAAACCCTGCTCAAGTTCTTGATGCTCGGAGCCATCCTGCTCACGGTGGCTCTCTGGTTCCGGGACCGCAACGCCTTCTGGCGTCTGATCTGCGGTGCCCTCGGGGCGGTGCTGGCCTACGCACTGAGCGAACTGCTCAAGGCGCTGGTCACCGAGGAACGCCCCTGTCGAACCCTTGAAGCGGTCACGGCGATGGCCTGCCCGCAGCCCGGGGATTGGTCCTGGCCCTCGAACCATTCGGTGGTGGCAGCGGCCATCGCCACAACCTGCTTGCTGGTTCGGCCCGCGCTGGCCGCCGTGGCCATTCCTGCTGCCCTGCTGGTTGCCCTGGCCCGCGTGGGCGTGGGAGCGCACTATGTCCACGATGTGTTCTCCGGCCTGGCGCTCGGCGCGCTGATCGTGCTGGTCTGCATCCATGTGCTGCCCGGGCTGCCGCGCAGAATCCGTCCTTCGGCTGTTCGCTGACTTCAGCCGAGCTTATGGCCGATCATGAAAATGCGGCGGAAGGGGAAATTCGTCAGTCTGGTGCCATCGCGGGTTTCAAAAAACGGGTAATGCTCGGAGATCTGGGCCCGGTAATCGTCTTCAAAGCGGAGGTAGTCCTGCTCGTCCAGTGCGTGGCGCACCGGGAGCAGGGCCGTGCCGCGGACCCAATCCAGAATCGGGTCGTCGCCCAGCAGCAACTGCTGGAAAGTCGTCTCCCACACATTTGCCTGGAACCCTGCGTCGAGCAAGAGGCGCTGATAGTCCTCCGGCTCCCCCACAACATGGCCGTCGCGCAGAACGCTGCCGAGCTTGCCAGCCCACTTCGCGCTTTCAGCAACCTGCCGCATGAGCGCATGTGAAGGCGAACCGAAGTTGCCCGGCACCTGGATCGCTACATACGAGCCGGTTTTCATCTTCCCAAGCCAGGCAGCCAGCAAGTCACGATGATCCGGCAACCACTGCAGCATTGCATTGGAGAACAGCAGATCCAGATCCTCTTCTGGTTGCCATTGTCTGGCATCTGCCAACGCAAAATCCAGATTCGCTTCATGCTCGGACGATTCGGCCTTGGCGATCATATCCTGCGAGGAATCCAGCCCCGTCACCTGCGCTTGCGGCCATCTTTGGGCGATGAGCCGAGTCATATTGCCCGGACCGCAGCCCAGATCCACAACCTTCTTCGGCTCTAGGTCGACTAGCTGGCCGAGCAAATCCTTGTAAGGGCGCCCACGGTAATCAGAGAATTCGGTGTACTTTGCTGGATCCCATTTCATGCCCTAAGCCTAAACCTTTGAACCGCACCCCGATCAGGCGCTCAGTCACACTTCTCAACCGATAGGCTAGTAGCATCATGTTGCTCACCGAATATTTGCCAGCAGACAGCAAAAACGTATCCGACGACGAAATCTACGAGTCGTTCGGCCAATGGGTCGCAACCCGCGGCATCACTCTCTACCCCGCACAGGATGAAGCGTCGATGGCGCTGGCTGGCGGCAACAACGTCATCTTGGCCACCCCCACAGGCTCAGGCAAGTCCATGGTGGCCATTGCCGCGCATTTCTACGCCATGGCCCGCGACCAGATCAGTTTCTACACCGCGCCGATCAAGGCGCTGGTATCGGAGAAGTTCTTCGACCTGTGCAAGATCTTCGGTGCCGAGAATGTCGGCATGGTCACCGGCGATTCCTCGGTGAATGCGGACGCTCCGATCATCTGCTGCACCGCGGAGATCCTGGCGAATATCGCGCTGCGCGAAGGCTCAAAGGCCGATGTCGGCTGCGTCATCATGGATGAGTTCCACTTCTACGCCGACCCGCAGCGCGGCTGGGCCTGGCAGGTGCCACTCATTGAGCTTCCCCAGGCGCAGTTCCTGCTGATGAGCGCCACCCTCGGCGATGTCACCCGCTTCGAGAAGGAACTCGAAGAGCGCACCGGCACCCCGACGGTCACCGTGGCTCATGCCGAGCGCCCGATCCCGCTGCACTTCTACTACTCCATGGAGCCGGTGCAGGAAGCGGTGGAGGAGTTGATCAAGACCAAGCAGGTCCCGATCTACATCGTCCACTTCTCCCAGCTCGACGCGATCGACCGCGCTACCGGGCTGATGAGCGTGAATGTGGCCACCCGCGAGGAGAAGGAAAAGATCTCGGAGATGATCGGCGGCTTCCGTTTTGCCGCTGGCTTCGGCAAGACCTTGAACCGCCTGGTGCGCCACGGCATCGGCATCCACCACGCGGGCATGCTGCCCAAGTACCGCCGCCTGGTCGAGCAACTGGCCCAGGCCGGCCTGCTCAAGGTCATCTGCGGCACCGACACGCTGGGCGTGGGCATCAACGTGCCGATCCGCACCGTGGTCATCACCGCGCTGTCCAAGTTCGATGGCACTCGTACCCGTATCGTGAACGCCCGCGAGTTCCACCAGATCGCCGGCCGTGCCGGCCGTGCGGGCTTCGATACCGCAGGCACCGTGCTGGTCCAGGCCCCCGAGCATGCGATCGAGAACCACAAGGCCATGGAAAAGGCGCTGAAGAAGCATGGCGAGGGTTCGTCGAAGCTCAAGCAGATCCCGAAGAAGAAGCCGCCGCAGAACTTCGTGACCTGGGGCGAGAAGACCTTCGAGAAGATCGTCGAGGCCTCCCCCGAGACGCTGAAGTCCTCCTTCCAGGTCTCGCACTCGATGCTGCTGAACCTGCTCGAGCGCGAAGACAATGCCTTCGAAGCCGCCCAGCGCCTGCTCTCCGAGAACCATGAGACCCCGGCTTCGCAGCGCAAGCTGAAGCTGCGCGCCCTGGGCATCCTGCGAGAGCTGATCGCCACCGAGGTTGTGGTGCGCCGCGAAGAGCCCGACGAGTATGGCAACTACTACGAGCTGACCGTGCACCTGCAGCAGAACTTCGCGTTGAACCAGCCACTCTCCCCCTTCGCCCTGGCCGCCTTGGACCTGCTGGATCCGGATTCCGCCAGCTACGCGCTGGATGTGGTCTCGGTGATCGAAGCGACCCTGGAAAAGCCGCGCCAGGTGCTCTCGGGCCAGGAGAAGAAGGCCCGCGGCGAAGCCATTGCCGCGATGAAGGCCGAAGGCATGGACTACAACGACCGGATGAACGCGCTGGACGAAATCACCTATGCGATGCCGCTGGCCGAGAAGCTGGAATCCGCGTTCGAGCAGTACCGCTCCGGCGCCCCCTGGCTTTCGGACTTCGAGCTGGCGCCGAAGTCCATCGTGCGCGACATGTACGAACGCGCCATGGGCTTCTCCGATTTTGTCCAGTACTACCAGCTGGCCCGCTCCGAGGGCGTGTTGCTGCGCTATCTGACCGATGCCTACAAGGCGCTGCGCCAGACCGTCCCGCAGGACGCCCTGCGCGAGGACCTTGAAGACCTGATCGAATGGCTCGGCGAGATGATCCGCCAGATCGACTCGTCGCTGCTGGACGAGTGGGAGGAGCTCTCCCGCGGCGAGCTGAGCGAAGA
>Ga0308166_1001191_pt1 | contig 28745 bp, 40 predicted proteins | sample PhyCR2_2_FD_202137 | JGI IMG/M metagenome (GOLD analysis project Ga0308166, IMG submission 202137) | Phyllosphere microbial communities from UC Gill Tract Community Farm, Albany, California, United States - DLSLCC.R2 | ecosystem: Host-associated > Plants > Phyllosphere > Unclassified | place... | reverse complement strand
ATTGAGCTGGTGCCAAAGTTCAGACGTGAAACCTCTGGGCTAAGGGTGACTGCCCCTCCACCGCCTTCCAAACCAATCTGGCCAATGCCACCGCTGAACATGCGTCCGCCCGGTGCTTGAATCGGATAGTTCGATGTTGGGTCGATGATGAAGTCGCCGAACTCTGCTTTACCAGCCGTGTCGATGACGGTGTCGCCAGTGGTGATCTTTCCATCAGCGTCAATAGTCATCTGCCCAAATTTGGCTGATCCGTCAGGTCTGATCTCCACTGTCCCTGACTTGAACAAGCCTCCGGTGGTGATCTCGAAGTTACCTGCAACGGTGGTATCACCAGTAATGTCCAACAGCCCTGTGATCGTCGTATCGCCATTGATCGTCAGGATGCCGTCAAGGTTCGTAGGGCCAGTAACATCCAGTTGACCGGTGATCGTAGTGTCGCCGTTGATAGTGGTCACACCGTCAAGGCTTGTTGGTCCAGTAACATTTAGCTGGCCAGCAATCGAGGTCACGCCTGTGACGTTCAACGGGCCGCTAATGTTTGTAGTTCCGGCGAGGTTCGTCGTGCCGGTAACGTCAAGAACACCAGCAATCGTCGCTGTGCCTGTGACGTTCAGAGCGCCATTTTCAATGAGCAACACCGAACCGTCATAGAACCGCAAACGTCCACGGCCAACCGAAGCCGAAGCCAGCATCGTGTTCGTTTCCAAACGCTTCAGGCGCCGGAAAATATCCGAGATGTTCGGGTCATTCAGGTTTCGTTTGCCCACCTAGTCGCCCTCCCTGCCTTGGAATTCCAGCTTCACTTCCGAGTCCGTCATGGAACCGGAATACTCTAAAAGTTCCCACTCGCCAGACCAGCCAGCAAGCAACCACGGATCGTTATCAGCCTTCCAACGAATCGTTGATCCAAGGTAAAGGTCCCCCACGTTCGGTCGGTCGTCTCCGTTGATCGTCATGCTGATCTGTCGGATAGCACCATTCGTTGGCACCATCTCGCCCAAGGTACGTCGTCGCAAAGCATCTGCGTCCTTCACGTCCTTGAACGAAACAGATCGTTCAAGTGCGAGATACACCGAATCCGGAGTCTTGGCGGCGTGAACTTTCATATCCACTTCGGAACCTTCGCCCAGCCCATAGACGAGGTTGCCTATGCCCTGGCCTTCAATACTGAAATCAAAGTCGGTGACGTTATGGTGGTCGGCATCCAAATCCCATTCGAGTAACCGAGACTTGTTCGCGTTGGTTTCCATCACCCACTCAAGAGTGCCGTCCGATGCCCAGCGGGGCCGGAAGTCAAGATCCACGCCGTCCTCAGAATCCATCGCTTCATCTAAGAGATCCTGGATAGTCTCCATGTCGTACCCGTAGACCCTGCGATTGATCGAACCTGCAGAATCAGCAGGAAGGACAATCGGCAGATTGTACTCCGGAGCCGATCCACCATTGGTGCCGAACTCAATAGCACGCTTAGCCAACATCCTGTTGTCAACGCCGTTGAAGTCCAGCTGTGACTGCGTGAGCAAGCTCGTCCTGTTATCTAACAGGAACCGTTTGCCGAACATCCACCAAATATCATTCAGCGACAAGGACACCTGCTGAGATTCCCACGAATACTTCGTCGTGGTTATGAAGCCTGCGAACTCAATGCGAGAATCTGACTCCACGACAACCAACGTTTCAAGTGGCCACGTTGTGGAGCGAATGACCGGGCCGAGCGAGCCCTCATAACCTGCTTGCAGAGTTAGTGACCCACTACGACCACCATTCAATGCACGAGCCCACGAACCGGACAAAGGCTCAATATCAGTAATCTTGGACCACGAGCCTGTATCTACCATGCAGACCTTGTAAGGCACATGCCCTCCTTAGATGTAGGTGTCGTATATCGTGACACCAGCAGTGCCCGAACCACTCGGGGCAGACAGGGAAACGGTCGTCCGAAGTCCGGGTGCAATAGACCGGAAGTTCTGGGATCCGAAAGCCCCCATGAAAAGGGACCCGTTGATGTACAAGCGCCGGCGCCGGTAATCGATCGTGTGAGTGACACCCGAAGGGATACCCATGGGGACCGACACCGATTGGCCGCCGATTGTTACGGTGTACCCGTCCGGCATGTCGCCGGAAACGCTGACGGACGGCCATGCCTCGACTGTGCCTCGATGGAAGACAGTTTCCGAGCCGCCAGAAGACACCGTGGTGTATCGACGTTCCCCATACTTGTAGGGATCAACTGCCTCCAGAGGAATCTGGAACTCCATGCGAGTATCTGTCGGAAAGGTTATGGAAACCTTCCCTCGTGGATCGACTGTTGCTTCTTGCGTGGGTCCGTGACCTTTGACCACGAATTGCTTCCCGCCACGACCAGGCAACGCAACAAGCCGATTGCCTGCTTCGTGCAGGTAATCATGGCTCTTGGAGGTCACCCGGCCAGTGAAAGTAATCAGTCTGGATTCGAAATTGATTTCTGAAGGGTAGCTGCCATCGCCGTTTTCCCGCGAAACCGATTTTCTTTTGGGGTCCGGACTGTCGAACCAGCCTTCGAGCTCACCGATTCGTTTCCACATTCCTTCCCGCAGAGGCCCTGTTAGGGGAAACCCGTCGAGAAGGATCATTTCATTACCCAATGCTTATTCCTCCTGCCGCCAACTTGGCGCTAATCTGCTCAGAGACGGCACGAGCCACGCGACGTTCGTCAGTAGCGCCGTTGATCTGGATACTGATCGGAGGCAGACCAGAATTTCTTCCTGCCGGCGCAGGAGCGATAGCTGACTGCATGACCGAAGCCGTGGAAACACCGACAGGAACACCTCCGATTTCTCCACCCGTAGCGTGGCCACGGATGGTCCCGGCGTTCAGCGCTGCACGGAACTGGTAAACGCTTCCGTGACCGCCCATGAGCTGGACTTCCTTCGCGGTGAGCATATGCTCGCCGTTAGAAGCCATGATGGGGACACTGTCCGACGTGCCAGAGCCAGGACCATTGATCGCACCACCGTCAGCTTTCAACTGACCGCCGCCACCACCACGCCCAACAGCTTCGTGAGTTTCCGAATAGATCGAATTCTTATGCGTGGTAATCCATACGTTAGCGGTCTTTCCATCGACTGCATCGACAGCGGCCTTGGTCTCTTCAGCAGTCTTCTTGGCCTGTTCCGACATCCACGTATCAACCTTGACGTTGTCCGGGATGCCCATGACTTCGCGTGCCATCTTGTCGGCCTTTGCACCGGTGATACCGAACTGTCCGGCCGCAGTTATAAGCGAGTCATATGTCGAAGACATGGCGCTCTGAAGCTCCGCTTCAGACGCACCGCCAGCGGCGAGCGCTTCAACATATGATTGACCGCTGGCGGCTAGACCATCGAATGCTGCTTGGTTGGCTCGGCCCTTCTCTGTGGTTACGTCGAGCGAGGTGCCGTTCTCCTTGATCGATGCGCTGACCTCGTCGATTGCCGCTTCGTATTCACGGAGCGCAGAACGTTCGTCACGAGTTATCACGCCAGCTTCGAAGAGAATATCGAGGAATGCTTGCATGTCATCGACGACGCCTTCGGCAGATACACCGACGTTGTCGAGTGCTTCTGTTGTGGCGTTCGCTCCATCTACAGCATCGATGGAAGCTGGCTTGACTCCGGAGATGGCCCAGTTCAGGAGTTCCTGATCCGAAACCGTGACACCGGCAGTGGTCGCTATTTCTCGAAGCGAATCGATGTATCCAGGCATACTGTCCGCAGCCTCTTGAGCGCCTCGGCCGGTAGCTTCGAACTGGTCCACCACGAGCGAGAAGGTATCTGCCGCGCCCTGCGGGTCTCCGTTGCTGACGGCTTGACCCAGAGCGTCACCGAGATCGTAAAGCTTTCCTTCTACCTGCCTGATTTCGTCCGGGGTAGCACCGAGGAACGAAGTTAGCGGGTTGAAGAAGTTCTTAACCTTTTGCCCGACGCTTGGGTCGGCTAGTGTGCCGATTGCCTTAGAGAGACTGTTGACGGACTCTGCATCGTTCTCAGCACCTTTGGTTAGGTCCCACTTCTTGAACAAACCGTCAAGATCAGATGCCTTAGCATTCGCGCCAGCATTGGCTACGTCGTTGATGGCCGAAGCAAACTCAGAAGCTGAGGTTACCTGCTTCTCACTGGTGAACTCACCAGCGATCTGCATCGCTGCCACTGCGACTGCCGCGATACCAGCAGCCTTACCGATCTTGCCAAGCACACCAGGAGTCTTGCTACCCGATGCATTCAGATCCTTGAACGCATCCACCGTATCTTTGACTTTCGGGATTACCGTTACCAGGGCACCACCGGCGAGCGCGGTTCCTCCGACGAGGCCGGTCATGATGCCGGCGATGGAGAGGATTGGTTCTGGGATGGTTCCGACGAAGTCTACGAAGCTTTCGGTGGTTTGGACGAAGGTGCGTAGTACGTCGTTGGCGCCGGATCCTGATTTGAGGAATACGGTGTCGAAGGCTCCGCCGAGTTTTTCTAGGTCGCCTGCGAGGTTGTCTTGCATGGCGGCTGCGGTTTCTGCGGCGTAGCCTGCGTCGTTGACGGCGTTTTCCCATTCGTTGATGCCGTCTGCGCCTTCTGCGTAGAGGATGTTGGCGGCGCGGACTGCGTCTGATCCGAAGATGGTTTCGAGGGTGGCGTTGCGTTGTTCGTCGGTCATGTCTTTGAGTGCGCCTTGGAGGATTCCGGCGTATTCGGACATGCCAACGAATTCGCCGTTGGCGTCGTAGGCGCTGATGCCGAGGTCTTCCATGAGTTGTGCTGCTTGTTTGGAGTTCGGTGTCAGGGCTTGGAGCATGGTTTTGAAGCTGGTGCCTGCGTCGGAGCCGGTGAGTCCTGCGGAGGCGAAGGCTGCGAGCGATCCGGTGGTTTCTTCGATGGTTAGGCCTACGCCGTTTGCCACGAGTCCGGATTGGTTGAGTGCTTCACCGAGGTCTTCGACTCCGCCTTGGGCTTTGCCTGCGCCTGCTGCGAGTAGGTCGGCGATGTGGGGGACCTCTGAGCCGGAGAGGTTGAACTGGGTCATGGCGCTGGCGGCGATTTCGGCGGCCTTGGCCACTTCAACGTTGTCTGACGCGGCGAGGTTCAGAGCGCCGGACAGCCCGCCGTTGAGGATGGATTGGGTGTCTACGCCTGCCTTGGCGAGTTCTTTGATGCCTCCAGCTGCTTCGGATGCGCTGAATGCGGTGTCTGCACCTGCGTCGACAGCTGCGTCGCGTAGTAGGTCCATGTTGCCGGCGGTCTCGTGGGTGGCTGCCTGGACTTGCGACATGGATTTGTCGAAGTCTGCGTAGGTGCTGACCATCTTGCCGAAGGCGAGTGTGAGTGCGCCACCGGCGATCGTGACGGCAGGTGCGAGGGTCTGGTAGGCCTCGGCCTGCTTGGCCACTGCCGCTTCGGTGGCTGCCGCTGCATCTTGTGCTTCGACGTTGGCGAGGTATACCGCGTCCGAGAAGGCGTCTACTCCGTGAGCTGCTGCTTGGGAGGATGAGACGATTTTTCCGTTGGAGGTGACTAGCTGTCCGTTGGCGTTGTAGAGGAGTCCGGCGTTCTTGGCTGCGCGCTGGTCTGCGTCTGCGACGATCTTGATCTTTTTCGCGGCTTCTTCGGAGAAGCGCGAGTTGTCCTGGGTTGCTTTGTTGGCGTTTTGTGTGGACTGGGTGAGATCGTCGACGGACTTCTTTGCGTCTTTGAATCCGCTGATGAAGTTTGACACCACGGCTTCGAGCCGTGCCGCTACTCTACGTTCGGCCATGTGCCCTCCTTCGGATTATCTGCGCAGGTCTTGGATTGGCTTATCCGGTGGCCTGTCGTAGGTGGTGTGGATTCGTTCGCCCGGCTCAGGCTTATACGCTTCTTTGCCGAGCCCCTGGGTGGCGCGTTCTCGTGCAGCGCAGGACTGGCAGACCTTCTTGTGCGCTGAGTACCAGCCGTCGTTGTCCGGATGGTGTGCCAGCTCGGTGGGGTGGCCACAGGTGCACAGCCCGTCCTCGTAGATGGTGAGGACCAGAGAGAGGATGTAGTCCTTGTCCGTCCAGTCGCCACGTGAGCTGGAGAACCAATGCATGGGTGGCTTTTGAGCGGACCGTGCTGTCCTAAGGACGTTGACTACTGGTCTGAGTCGTGGCTGGTACCAGAGGCATCTGGCAAAAAATCTGCGTCCGGAGCTGGTGCCTCAGCCTGTACCTGCTGGCGCTTGACCAGAAGCTTGGAAAGCTGAGCTGCACCGATCTTCGCTTCGAGCGTGGCCACCAGTGAGATGGTCATCTTCAAGTCCCGCTTTTCCAAAGTCGGCGATTCAAGGGCCACGATGGACTCAGCCAGTAGGGCACGGTTCAATTCGACGCGCTGCATCAGGTTCTCTTCGCGAGACGCGTCCTCGGCGATCTGGTGTTCTTCAACAATCGCCTTGATGCGGGACTGAGGAAGTGCACGCAGGTAGAAGGTGACCTCAGACCGTGCGAAAGCTTCCATCAGGCTCTGGCGCTCCTTGATGAGATTTTTCAAGAGGGGCGAGCTGCCTGAGACCTTCTCGCCACCGATAGCTTCTGTCTCAACTCGGATTTGGCGTGCCAAGTGGTTGATCTTCGCGACGAGGTCACCGCGCTTGTAGACGGTTTCCGAATCTTCGGGGAGTCGAGCATCTTCGATCCACGCTTCGAAGTCGAATTCTGCTGGGTTTAGTTCAGTCATGGTGGGCTCCATTTCAGGTGTGTGGGCTCTTTTGGGTGTAATAAGGCCCGGTGACGCAGGAGCCCATCCGCGTCACCGGGCTAGTAGTGGGGAGTACCAGGCAGGCTAAGCGCCGGCCGGGACCAGTACCTCGTTGACCATGTTCTGAGCGAGCATCTCGACACGGCGCTTGATGTTGCCATCGTTGCCTGGTCGAGTCGGCGAATCGGTCTTCACTTCGCCACCGAGGAAGATTTCATCTCCCGCAGCCCAAGGTTCAGGTGAGTCCTTATCGGTCTCACGCAGGTAGATCCAGGCGGTGGTGTCCTTGACCTTCAGCGCTTGATACGCTGCGTCCAGCTCCTCGGTATCGGCGCCGGAACCGGTAGTCAACCACTCACGGATCAGAGTCAACGCCAGCTCGTAGTTGGAAGCACCTATCGCCTGAGAATTGCCCTTCTGGCAGGACACCTTCTCGTTGAAGCGGTCAGATGCGGTCGGCGACCAGGTGATGTCTGATTCAAGAACCACGCACGAGAAATCAATTCCCGCGTTCAACTCAGTAGCAGTAGGAATCACACCCGCTGGCTTAGTAAGCAGTAAAGCCCACTTCTTCTTTCCATCGGCGGAACTCTTCACTTCGTGGCCTCCTGTTCTGCCTTCGGCTCGGCATCGGTCTGCGCACCGGAACGACTACGAGTAGCCTTCTTACCGGTGTCTCGAATAGAAGGCACCTCGACAAAGCCGAGTGCCGGATTGGACAAGTAGTGCTCCGGCACCAGCCGGATGTCCCCACCCTTTACAGGTCGGGCTTCCACAAAACCGGGCTTACCCATGGTGTTGTGTCCTTTCGGTTAGACCCGCGAGCCCATGAACGGGTATTCGTCCACGAGATACACGGGATTGACAGTTTCTACAGAGACCCGGTAATCCGGCTCCGCAGTGAGAACCTCGACCTGCCGAAGCTTCGAGAACTTCCAGCCAGCAACCACTGGACGCTGACGATTCAAGGAAGCTCGCGAGACCCGCGTCAGCTCGTTCAAACCACCCAGAGACAAAGCCACCACCGTGCAACGCACAGTGAATGCCGTCTGGTCCGGAACGTCATCGCTTGACCGGTCATCTCGTTCACCCGATATCTCTTCACCCCACCCGCCGTGCAATACGACATAGGGAAAATCAGAGAGCACCGGAGGATTGGACAACGCCGCTTCATGGATGTGCACCCGAGTACCAGGCGGGAACAAAGCCTTGAGACCCTGAAAAACTTCAAGACTCATAACAGGCCCTCCAACACATCCAGCAAGTACTTCTCAAAGTTCGGAGCTTCCTCGGCGAGCGCTTCGGCTGGGTCGCGGACTGTGCCGCCACCGCCGTTGCTACCGCCGAAGTAGGCGATACCGGCTAAGCCTGCTGACTTATGCCGATCCTTGTTGGGGCCGATTTCAGCGCCGTAGGCGATGTCTCCGCCCCAAGTCTCTTGAGTTTCTTCAAAGTCGATGGATTGTGCAGCCGATTTGAAGTAGGGGGACGCTGACATGTCCTTTTGCATGGTTCTCTTGACGTTGAGTGCGCCCCTTTTGACCACGGCTTTCACCTTGGGTTTCAGCCCGTTGGGTACGAGGCCAAGATCTGAGGAGAGTTTGCGTAGCTCGGAGTCGTCGAGGCTCATGTTGAGATCGCCCTCCATCGTTCGGCTGTGCGATGCGTGCCGGCCGACAGCTCCAGGAGTTCTGCTTTGGTTCCGGGCCGAGGCAAGTCGAACCTAGAAGAAGTGATTTCTATCAAGTCGCCCTTCGCTGCTCCCGAGAAGATCGGCAGCTTGGCCAGCATGTTGCTGATCTGGTATTCAGCTCCGGCCATGATCAAGTCAGCTGGTTGAGCTGCTTCTACTCGCAGCGCGCAACGTCCTGTGTAAACCACTTCATAGGTGGCTACCTCGTGCCCTAGTTCTGGGTCGTAGGTCAGGCCAGTTGGTCGTTTGATGAGGCATTCGGAGGTCATTGCGAAAAGCGCGTCTTGTCGGCCTTCCATGATCGTCCGATCATCGAAGAGATCCATGAATTACCCCCACAAAGAGACGCTATAAGCGCCAGCCGTCTGAACGGCTGGCTTGGGAGTGACCAACGCCAGTTCGTGTTCGTTGACGTAAAGTTCGCCGGTAGAAACCGAGTTGTCGAACGTCTGCGAACGTGACCAATCGTCGTAGGACTTCGCTAGCTGACGTACAGAATCAGGGTTCTTCAGTACCCGGATCACCATCGAAATCATGGCTGACGCCACAGACTCCGGGCTGACCTTGCTATCGGTTAGATGATCTTCAAGATCCGGCCGTGGGTCTAGCAAGCGAATCCACGCCTGATTGCTCAGGCCCGGAACGATCGCTGCTTCCGCTTCAGAAAGAGGCCGCCATACCGAGGCAATATCTTCTGAGTTGATAACGACAGGCATGACAGCCCCTTTCTTTCGCGGAGGCGGTTATTCCTCGATTAGTTCGGCGCTGGTCTGGCCGGTGTCGACGTTACGAGTCACCTTGAACAGCCCTTTAGGGCCACGCTGGGTGTACTCTTCGATCCGTTCCTTCGGCTTAGACTTGGCCGTTGCACGACGGTTGTTGGCCGTCTTTGCAGCTGGCTTTGCATCTGCAGGTTTCGACTCAGCCTTGGCGTTGGCCGCGTCTTCTTCGTCCTGCACTTTCTTGGCTTCGATCGCTTCGATACGGGCCTTTTCCTCGGCCGCGTACTGCTCGGCTTCGGTCAGTTCTTTTTTCGGTTGAGTAGCCATGAATGTCGCTCCTTAGGCGTTCTTGATACCGCGCAGGCGTGCAGCGGCCTTGCCGCCGAACAGCGCCAAGCCGGTGTAGAACTCGATACGGGTACGGTAGGAAGGCTTTTCCTGTAGCTCGCCCAGGTCATCGACCTGAACACCGCCGTTGGTCAGGCCGGTTACGCCTCGGTCGCCCTCGTCCTGGCCGAACTTCACGGCGTAGATGGACGAAGTATCGAGGGAAGAACCCATCGTCTCGGTCTGCGGCAGGATCAGGTTTCCTGCCGAGTCGTCAGCTGGATCCAGAATGGCGATGCCGTTGTACTGAAGTACACGCTTACCGGTGAGGTCTTCGCGAACAATCTCAGTACCGCCGATACGTCGGCCGGCAGAGCGGATCTTTCCGGCGATCTGCGCGTTAGCGTAGATTGCGCCATTGGCGCCGGTCAGGCCTGGCACCTGAGCGATCAGAGCGTCGAGCATGTCGAAGAAGTCATGAGCTGCAGCGCCGTTGACACCCAAAACTGGTGCGCCATCAGTGTCAGCGTCCAACACCTGGGCGCCGATCAGGCGCTTCTTTAGTCCGTCGAAGCCCAGAGGTTCGGTAGCAACGTCACCGTTGAAGAACGAGTTCTGGAACTTGTACGAAGCGGCCTTGACCTTCAACGCGGTCTGCACTGCACGCTGGTCGTTAAGATCGCTACGGGTCTTCTGAATGAAGCGATCTACGTCAGCGTCGCCACCGAGGATGACCAGCGACTCAGTCGACTGGTTCACGGTACCGGTGGACTCCGAGTAGGCGCCGTTGACGGCACGGAACTCAACGCCAGGCAGGGTGCCCTCGGCGTTGTAGGCGTAGGCGTTACCTTCAATGTTCATGAAGGGAATGCGATCCAAGATCGCAGATTCCTGAACGAACGTCTCGATGACGCCGCGCTGCAGGTGAGTAGTGGACAGCTTAGCTGCCTCAGGCAGAGTGAGAGCCATGGTGGCTTCCCCTTTCAGAGTTGAGTATCACCAAGGCCCGTTGGCCGAGGCGTCTTACTTTTTGGATGACTGCGAATAGCCCAAACGCATGCGCGCCATACCTGGTGCGACCTCTTCAGTGGACGAGCCAATGTGACCAGCCCCCGGAACAACACCGTTGCCCGAGGCCTTACCCCACTTGCTAATCCATGTGTCAGCGTCAGCTTCAAGTTCTTCTTTGGTGGCTCCACGCAAGCGCTCGGCCGCTTCCAAATCCAGACCCTTAGCTGCAGCAACCTGGTACTGAAGAACCGCCAACTGAGTCTTGGCCAGCTCCGAGTCCGTAGTGCTCTTGCCGTTGCGAAGATCTTCAATCTCCTGCTGGCGCTTCTGCTCGTCGGTCTTTCCCGCGTCTTCGAATCCCTTGATCTTTGAATCGCGTTCAGCCAACTGGGCTTTAAGCTGCTTCACGGACTCCCGCTCAGCTTCCAAAGCCTTGATGCCAGGAGCTCCCAGCGGCGCGCCATCTCCATCACCGTTTCCGGATCCGTCGTACGCACTGTTACTAGCAGTAGCGGCACCGTCAGGTTCAGTACCTCCGACAGCAGCGCCACCGGGTTCGCTACCGGCTTGCGCTGACATGACAGCATCACCGAACTGCGCACGATTGAACTCAAGTAGCTGTTCGAGCCCACCAGGTGCATACGGGTCAATGAACCCGTGCATCAATGCAGGTGAAGTTAGTGGTTTGGGCATTGTGTTTCCCCCTATCGCAGGGTTAGTCCTCACGGCATCGCGCCACGAGGAAGGTTTACTGTGTGAAAATCTCGCCAGCGGAACCGATCCACCGGCGATAGTTCGTCTCAGCCTGCGCACGAATTTGCGGGGTGAGAGGTCCTTTGCCGAATGGGTTGCGGCCTTCCTGCACCGCTTCCCATGCCAAACTGGCACGTTGCACACGCATCTGGGCCTCGCTCATCGTGGAGATCGACCTAGACGGGTTGGCAACAACACCGTTTGGATTCTGACCGCCGGGAAGGATGTACCCATACCGGCGAAGTTGTTCGAGCGTCTGCTCACGAGGTAGCTTTTGCGCATAAATACCTTCAGGCGTAAGACGCTTTTGAACTGTCCGTTGGTACTTGCTCCGAGCTGCCGGTGCGAACCCCTCTGAGCCCGCCCTGAGCTTCTCCGAGGAACCGAAATCGCCACGCTTGGTCGTACCTTCATCCGTGTTCAGCGATAAGAGAGACTGTCCACGACGTGTGCCGTCCTGTGAAATGCCGGCATACGACATTCCGCGGCGAGAGTTGACCACCTGGAACACATCAGCTCCATCACGAATCGCTTGCGCGCCCGCTTTGGTGAAGTGTTTATCCTGCTCGGACGGAGCCAAAGACTTGAAGTACTCGTACGGACCGACCGTCAGGCCTTCACCGTTGTTTTCCTTCGCCGGAATGCTCCGACAGTCGCACCGAGGATGCCTGAGAAAGCCTGCGTTCCACCGATAGAACCGGCCAGCAAGCACGGCACAACGGCCACAGGAAGGTGGGTTGAGCATCCTGACATAACCCACGCCTTCACGTGACGCGCGGTCAACAGAAGCCGCCACACGGCCTGTGTCAGATAAGACTGTGCGAGTGATCCTGTCCAAATCATGGCCGCCCACTTCCAAGGCCTGTTGCGGAACCATACCAGCACCAATCAGCGCCTTAGTCTTCGTCACCGGCGAAAACAGCAACGAAGCCAACGGCCGGCCATCCGGAGCTGATAAGGCAAACGCCGCAGCATTCACAAACCCATCCGGAAACACATAGTCACCCTGCTCGGCCAGCGCATTGGCCCCGAACGTTGCTCCCTCAGAAGCCGCTTTGGTCATGAGCGTTTGAACTGACGTGGTTAGCTCCGGCGCTGTCTCTTCCCAAGACCGATTCAGATCCACCAGAGACAGATTTCTCCAAGCCCTGCGGGTGACACGAAGTGCTTTGACTGCGAGTAGACGCATTTGCTTGTCGTGTTCTACCGCAGCGGGGGAGTAGGTGGTCATGACTGGACTAGTTTCTGTTCCAGGTCATTGATCATCGAATCCTGCATTTGGCGTTCATCATCGGCATTTTTCACCCACTGGTTTACAGCTGGTGGCGTGGCTCCGGGGAGCATGAGCCATGCATCCTTGCGTGCCATTCCGCCGGCAATGAGTTTCCCGATGGCGTCAACAATTTGAGCGAACGAGCGAGGTTCAGTGTCAGCCCAAATGATTTCGCTTCCTGCATCCTCGTGGGATTCGCCGCGCGCCCGGTTGGCCAGGCGCATGACTTGTTCCAACGACTCGCCAGCCGAACGTTTCAAGTCCTTGACCAATGCCTGCAGCGTGGATTCCGCTCCGGCGAGCGCGTCACCGGAGAGGTTTGCCATGCGAGAGAGCATGTACTGGGGTGGGATTTGGCCGATGGCGAAGAAGTCGGTGAGGAATTCAGAGAGGACTTTGATGTAGTTGTCGAGGTTGGACTCTGGTAGGTCGAATACTTTGGTTTCGGATCCGGGGAATACCAGTGCGCGGTCCACGCCGAGTCGGCCTGGGCTGTTGAGCATTGGTACGGCTAGGCCGTTGCCGTCCAATACCGGTGTTCCGTCTGGTCCCATGCGAATGATGGGGTTGCCTGAGTTGTCTCGCACTACGGGGTCGTAGCCGGTGAATACTCGTTGGCGGTAGGCCGAGAACTGCATGGCCAGCAGTGTATTGAACCGGATGGTGTTGAGGGCGTCCTGTTGGGGGATCAGCGTCTGGATTGCGGATCGTGGTTTGCCGTCTGCGTCCAGGTTGTAGTCGAAGGCAACGAAGGGCAGGTTTTGCAGTCCGTGTTTTCCGTAATCTACGAAGTTCCAGGCAGTTGAACCGCCGGCGGCTTCGTATTTGAACCACTCGTTCTCGTCGTAGACGAACGCAACTCGTTTGGTTGCTGCGTAGTTCACGGAGGCGGGTAGGGCTAAGGCTGATTCACGTCGTAGCCGTACGTTGAATACTTTGACTGCCCAGGTGTGGGTGAAGGGGTCATCTTCTTCAGATCCGAGCCAGACACGACGCCCGCTTTCAGGACGAATTTTTGGGGTCTTTGGTTTCAGCGGGTTCGCTGAGACTGACATGACTCCTCGGCCGTGCATGTACATTTCTTGGAAGGGGATTGCTTGGCGGGAGTCGAGCCGGTTGGGCTGCCAAATCTCGTTCCACACGGTTTGATCTGCAGAGTCTTTACGGCCAGTCTTGATGCCGTCCACTTGTAGTCGCTGGGTGGGAGCCTTGACAGCGATTTCCATCCAGTTGGCTATGGACATGTCCTGCAACTGGCGGTATTCAGCGTTTACGCCCTCAGGAGCGTAAGGAAGGTCCTGGTCACCGGCTACGTAGCGTGTGCGGTAATCCCAGTCTTTTCCCTGATTCTTGAGTTCCCACTCACCTATGTCTAGGCGCTCACGTGCAATTTCCTGTGTATCAGCCACAGAGCACCTCCTCGGGTCTAGTTGAATCCATAGGCTTGTCGGGAGATTCCGTCTTGCGGTTTCCAGCCGGTTGACCATCCCGCTGCCCTTGCGTCACAGGCAGCTTCGTGCGCAAGGACTGAGGTCACGGCAGCATCGATTTTCTGATGTGCTGATGGTTTGAGGATGATGTACCTCTGGTTTGTTCTCGCGAACATGCGAGCGTTGGAAATGTGCAGCGCGGTGATCGGGCAACCGTCATGCAGTAGTGCGCCTGATTCCAGATCCACGATGAAACGCTCCAAAGCGGAGTGCATCGGGGCTTGGCGGTAGGTTTCCCACTGAATGACTCGGTCGTCACCGTATTTAGATGACCAGGCTTCAATCTCTGTCTTCCACAAGGGCGGGTCACAGTACATGCGCTCCACCTTGTGAGCCGTGAACAGCTCTTCGACGGCTGCGTGCACTTCCTCACGAGGGATACGTCCGCCGAACTCTGCGGGGTCCCATATGGTCGGTCTACGGTCTGGACCGTAGGTTGGAGTGAACTGCCAGCCACCGAGCGTTTCAGCTCGAATCGCTGTGAAGTCATGCTTCTCAGAACCATCGAAAGCCAAACAAATATTCACGCGACAGACTCCGTTCGGCTCCACAGCCCTTCGGGCATCCATGCGCCTTTACCCTGCGACAGAATGTTCCCGTAGAAGCGTTCTGCTTCCTCCGGGTCCTTCTCCATCATTTCCACGGCTTCGGCTTCAATGGCGTCCAGATCGACCCACGGGGAACCGCGATACACGAACTCAAGGATCTTTCGGCGTTCGTTAGCCTTCTTGAACTTCAGATGTTCCGGAGGCCTACGGAAGAAACGGAATACGTCCTTTGCGGAGGACTCATAAGTTTCCTGAGCTGTGGAAGCCTGCGAGGGATCGTAGGCGTTCGTAGTTTCAATACCTCGGCCACCGATGCCAGCAAGGCCACGACGAGCCGTCTTGGCTACGTTCTTCAGCTTGTTGGTATCGGTAAACGTTCCGGTCTCATCAAAGAGACCGAAGGTAATCGGGTTACCCAGGCGGGACAACGCCGAAGACGTTACCGCTTGGATTAGTCCGTCCTCGCCAATGCGAGCGAAACTCTCCGTAGTGCGAATGAACTCGGACAGTGGCCCATCTTTGACCATGCCCTGCAGCGGACCGTAAGTGTTGTCGACTTGTTCTTGCGACGTAGCGAACAGCTGAATCAGGGGAGTAGGCCAGGGGATGCCCTTCGGCTCACCTGTCTCGTACTCGTACACAAAACCACAACTGCAGTCATAGTCTGAGCACTCGAACGCTTCTCCGGAGCGAGCCCAACCACCAAAAAGCGCCGGCCCGCGAGCTTCGGTCAACGTGATCGAAGCTGCCCAAGGACCCTTACCCGTTTTCTGCGGTGCAATGACCTGAGAACGTCGGTTCTCGAAAGCAGGGGCAAGAATCGGACGCTCCGGACGCCACAAAGCATTGGGCTTCACCCGGTAATGGTTGACCGTGCACCACAACTGCCAGTCACGATGGATGAAAGGCAATCCGCGATCGAAACCTGTAGGAATCGGGCAATGCGCCTCGATCCAATCAGCTGCTAAGAACCCTATCGTCGGGAAATCGACAACAAACTCGCTACTTTCCTGATCCATTGCGAACTACATGCATGCGATCACGAGCTGACTCACGGCGAGCGCGCGTGTTTGTCTGCTTCTTCTCTTCGCGTTTCTCACCGAGTTCGTCGGTGGAGATGCGCCAGCGGTTTCGAAGTAGAGCGGTTTGAGATAGTCCGAGACGGTCAGACCATTGGCGCGCTTCGCCTGCGGCCTTGAGGTTGCCTCTTTCTCCGGCAACGAGGACTCGGACGTACATGCCAACGTCGTGACGCCAGCCCAGACCATCCCATGCGACAGCTTGAGGTGTCTTCCAGATTTCTCGCCAGACAGCGAGTTCGCGTGCGTCCAAGGCTCTAGCCAGGGGTTCGTCACGTTCCTCGGAGGGCTTGAATTTTTCTTGGTCACGCCACTTTTCCAATGGAAAAGCTGGGGCGTTTCCTTTGCGGCCTTCGGCAGGAAGTGTTGTCCAGCCCGAAGAGTCAGTCTTGCGCATACGTCGAAGTGCGTTGGGGTCTGGCGCCGGGCCAGAGTTTACGCGAGCCCCTCCACTGCCCATGATTTACCTGCTTCCATGCTGCATCGCGCAGCGTGTTGAGATGAGCATCGCGCCCGCTCTGTCAGTGCATTTCGTGGCTGTTGATTTGCTGGATGTACAGTCAAAGTTTGGATACAGATTTGAACCTGACACTATGTTGAAACTTGAACTTGACTAGGTGTTTCGGAATTCCTAGAACCTGACAAACTATTTAGAGACCTCCCCGGCGGTACTTAGCGTCGCGAGGTCGAAGGGGGTGTGTCCCACCCCTCAGCGGACGCGTTCGAACACCGCGTGCGAAGCGAGACCAGCTGCTCTAAGGTTGCATCTGATGTGCTCGGGACCTGTCCAAGCTTCGCGGTCATCGGTGTGTCCTAGTTGGAACGGTTCGTCAAGGTCGAACTGAGCCGAGCACTTGGCGCAAGTGAAGTTGTGGATGCCAGCCTTGACGATTCGTTGCCGCTCCTTCTCATGAGCTGCATCGTAACCGCGCTTGTAACTATTGCCGCGCTGCTTCTCATACGCCTTGGCATGTTCGGGGCATCGCTTCTCGGTGCTCAGCGCAGGGCATCCATGCTCAGTGCAAACTCTCATGCGTGCCATGCTCACCTCACTGTGTCCAGGTACGCCAAAGCCCCGAACCACTGTTGTGATTCGGGGCTTCGAGGCTAGATTGATATTTCGTAGATCGTTCGCAACACGTGATGCGTCACGTCCAACGTCTTCATCGCTTGTTCCCTCGTCGTGCTGGCCAAATCATGAGTCGCGCGGTTGCCGCGTTCGCGGATGCCATCAACCACGGGCATCATCATCCGGGGGAAAAATCGTTCTTCGTCGAGCTTCTTCACGTATGAGGCAAAGCTGAGTCCAGCTTCCATATCAAACTGATCGACGGATACATGCATAAGGATTTTCCTGCACATAAGCTCAGCTGCCGTCCAAGCCGAGGCTCCCCCAGCATTCAACACTTCTTCCCAAGCTGATTCAATGTCGTCAGGTAGGTTCTTTACACGTGGCATTGGGAGCGGTCCAGGCGAGAGCACGTACATGTCTCGGTTGTTGACAGCCGAGTCCTTCAGCATTTGAACCTCCATGTCTGACCGACCCTGCCGATAGGGAAGCTTCATGTTGAGGACGGAACCAGACTTACACCGAGGGCACATGAAAACATCGAAGTAGTTGATTGCAGAAGCGTTTGAGTAGCCGTCGTTTACATAGGCTCGTAGTTCAATTAGGCCTACTTCCTTTCCGCAGGTTCCACAGATCGAGTCGATGAGGTCGAGATTGTTCATGCGGTAAGTCTCTCACGACGAAGCCCCGAACCACTGTTGTGATTCGGGGCTATCGTTTGAGCCAGTAAGGCCATTCAATCAGTAAATTTACGGTGCTATGTCAAGTCTGTCAACTTACCGCCCGATCCTCGGTAGACGTGGGCCACGACGCTTCTGTGCACCGAACGACTTCAACATGTTTGTCCAAGTATCCCATTGAACAGAATGGTGAGCATCAGCGTTGCATCGGACAGTCCTCACTCCATCAGATCGTTCAGCCACAAACAACTGGCCTTTACATCCCGGTCGCTTGCAGTACTGATCAGGTAGCTCGGCCGTAGTCTCAGTGCCGTAGGTCTTCGAAGCAATCTGATCCGCTGCTTCGGCAACCCACCAATACGCCTGACGAGTGAAGCTCTTATCTTTGGCCCCTGCGATCTTCAGCATCTGCCACCGAGCCAACCACTCAGCCAACGAAGGTGTGGTCTGATCGGCCGGCAAAGCTAAGCCTGGATGATCATCAACCAACCTCAATGCAGTGGACCAGATGTTATCCCGGACAACCATCAGTGCATCCGACACCGAGACATTCAACGGCAACGGTGCTTCAGTACGCTGGGCGTGACGCTCACTGTCACCACCTCGCGATGGATGCAACGCAGCCTGTGCTTCTTCCCAACGCTCAGACACCAGATTTAGATCAGCGCGCATCCGGTCATCACACACAGGGCAGAGATTCAGGTCAGTCACCACTGCTGGTGGAACTTGATCTTGCTCAGCGACCAGATGAACCACGCACACTCCGGCGCCCTCACGAGCAATGGACTGGCAACCCCAGCAACCACAATCAGCTGCATTCCTATGCTCTGGCAAAAGACACACCCCCTCCACGAAGCATCTGAAGAATACGACCAGACACCCAATCCGATGGACGCCACACCTCAGCGACCTGACCACCCAGACGAAGATCATTCAGCCAGGACTCCTGCGCTGGACTCACCCGACCTGCTTGCGCCTTCAACTCCACGAACATCAGCTTCTTGGTCTTGCCATGAATCAATACCAAGTCCGGGAAGCCAGCCTGAGAACGACGGCTATCCGCGGTGTGGTACTGCTGCGTGTAACCCAAGGTCTTGGCCAAGGTCATCACATGAGACTGGAACTCTGATTCACTCCATAGGAGGACAGGGCTCTTGAACTGCTGTTGGTTGTACTTCATTAGTTCTTCCTCCTACGAGGTCTTCTACGTCTTGCACGGGGCTGATCATTGCTCGAAGGCTTAGGAGATCTAGTTGATTCAGTAGGAGCGTGATCTCGCCACCCAGCCCTACCAGACCCATCCCGGCCCGTCCCGACCCGACCCGTCCCGACAGATCCAGATCCGACACCCTCAGATTTGTTGATGATCAACTGATTATTTTTTGATTCCGAGTTGATCGGTGACTGTGCGTCGGATGCGCCGGTGATAGCCGTTGCGTCATCCTCGGCCGGAGTCTCACCCTGGCGGGGAGTCTCTACGGCTTCGCTTACTAGTGCTTCGACCATTTCTGAATACTCAATGCCGTGGAGCTGCGTGGCCATGTCCGAGGTGGACAGGCGTTCTTTCCGGGCCGGTGGTTCCGTTGCCTCGGAGCGCTCTACCTTGCTTGCTGCCGTTTCGTCTTCGTTAGTGGTGGTGGACGAGCCGGTGATAGCCGTTGCGTCGTCGCTTGCCGTTACATCGGTTGATGCCGGACCAGTCACTGGGTTAGATGCCGGAGCAGGCGCGGGAGCGTGGAGCTCTACACGTTGCGTTGAGACCTTGGCTAGAATCCCTGCCTTATCGCGCAGCCATGCGACTGCATCAGCGGTGAAGTACGGGGATTGCGGTGCCGGTCTGAGTTCTTTATCCCAGAAGCCACCATCCTTTCTGCTTGAGTTGCAGGACGTGCAAGCCACCACTAGCCGGTCAATTGGCGTTGGGTCGCTGTTGTCCAGGTCTTTCGGATCAAGGTGGTCAATGGTGCCTGCCTTGATCGACTTGCGGTCATTGCCGAAGGTGACCATACGGCCACACCACCGGCATTCAGCACCATCACGTTTGATGATGGCGCCCTTCTTGGCAAGGTCGTACGTGTCCGCGCGGCGGTTCTTCTCCCGCTCCTTGTCCGACTTGAGGATCATGTGGAAAAGGTCTTCTTCTTCCACGAGCTTGAGTACCCGGCGCATACTGCCGTTCTCGTCAATCTCTTTCTCCTCAAAGATTCCGCAAGACAGTGCTGCCTTGAGAAGTTCCTTGTACCTGCTCAGGCCGGCCATCTGCTTGGCCGTGCCGATCTCAACGATGTAGTCGCGGTCAAAGGCTGCCGATTGTGTGGCGCACCTGTTCACCCACCCATACATCTCATTGAGTAGACGATCGTCAGCCTCGTCCATCTCCAAGACGCGCAGGACCAACGGGTGATTCGCCGATACATCCGACTGCTTCAACCACGACATTGGCGTTCCTGTTCTTACCTTGGGGCTTGGGTTGGTTCTGGGCTAATGCCCTGGCTACGGCGAGCGCTTCTTTGTGATGTGCTGCGTCTGCGATGACTTCGCCGCGTTGGGTAGTGATCCAACGGCGGGTGTGGGGGTTTTGGCAGACGTAGATCTTGGGTGTCTCATCGATGAACGCTCGGATGATCATTGCTATGGGTTTCATATCGTTGTCTCGACTCTGACGACGTGCTCTGGGTCTGTCTTGATTTCGTCGGTTAGCCCGTTCCACCGGACTTTGACGGTGGTGACGTGTGTACCGTGGATGATTTCGATGATGCGACCGTAGAGCATGGCTCGTGGGTGACGATCTGCTCGGAGGTGTAGGCCGTAGTGATCGATGTTGTTGAGCTTGCCGATCATGATTTCGTCCATGTCGCGCAGGCCGTCGAGCTTCCGGATGATGTCCGGTTGGCTGCTCATTGCCCTACCGCCAGCCGCGCGATTTTTTCAGCTTCGCCCTTCGGCATTCCGTGAGTCACGAACGTGTGGCCCGAAAACATTTTCACGCTCACGGTATACAAGCCGATCGTGTTTGAATGTTCAGTCCAGATCGATTCGATTCGTGATGCTCGAATCCAGGAGGTTCCGATGCAGATCATCTGATCATTGGTCTCGCTGTAATCGTTCACTGTTCCTCCTTGTACTGGTTGGCGCGGGTCGTCATGACGTTTTCCATTTCGGTCATTCGGCTGGCGCAGTGCCTGAAACGATATTCCTGGTGGCGTTGCATGAGTTCGGTTTGCCAGCGTGCTTCGGAATGGAGCACGTCGGCTGCGTCCTTGTAAGTTTCTGCTTGCGCTTCTCTAACTAGGAGAATGAGTGCCTCTGCGATCTTGTCAATTGGTTCAGCCAAGTCGCGCCCGAGCATGTGCGTGGCAACAGGATCGGGCCAATTTGATGCATTTGCGACGACTCGGCAAACTTCTGATCTGATCCGATTTTCAAGATCGTCACCGTTCTGCATCGCTTCTGCTTCGGTAGGCGGCTTCCAGCCCTGTTCGAGCAGGACTGGCACCGCAATGTTCAAGACGTCTAGCACCTGGTTCTTCACAGTGAAGCGGGTCATCGCTCCGGAGCTCGTCCAGCTAGGCATGGGCAGTTCACCGTTCTGAATGCGGGTCTGTTCATAGGAAACGATGGCGAGCTGCTCTACGAGTTCCTCGGTGATGTGGTTTGGCTTAGCGGTCATGGCTGGTTCTCCTGCTTCGTGATGCCGGTGATGGTGATCTTGTCGTGTGGTGCAAGTACGTGTGGGTCCTGTCCGATCGTGACCATGACGTACTTCTTTGCTGGTTTCTGTTCCGGATCCGTGATGTACCCGTGAGAGACGCTTCGCAGTTTGCCTTCGGCTCCGTCGAAGCTGATGGTCTTGCCTAGATCGGTGTTGTTCAGCCTGCGTGCTTCGATGACCGTGCTCAAGCGGTTTGCTCCTCTTTGAGGTTTTTGATCTCGTCAGGTTGGAAACCGAACCAATCGTGCTGCTCTTTGGTTTCCAGATCGATCACCAGGACGTATGGCATCGTTCCCGTGATGCCCTTGCTATTGGCTATGAGCTTGAGCTCGTCGATGGACTGCACATCCGATGGATTCACAACAATCTCTTGGAACGCGATCCCGGACTTGGTCAGCAAGCGCCGCGTGCTGTCGCACTGATTGCAACCTGCTGGCTTCGTGTAGATCGTTACTAACCGGCTCATGCTGCAGGTCCTTCCACGCTTTTGAGCGAGTCCGCTGCTCTTCTCAATTGAGTGATTAGCCTGGTTACTGCGACGGCTCCCGCTGGGGTGAGCTTGAGCGTGTGCATTACTTCGCCCTTGAACCGTGGAGCATCATGCACGAGTACTGCGTGGAAGTAGTTCTTCTTGTCCGCCATGGCGCTATACCGGTAGATGGGCTTCTTGCGCTGCTCTTTCTCAGACCAGCGGGAGGATTCCTGCTTGTAGATCCACTTTCGGTCTAGCAAGACTGCGCGCAGTTCGTTCTCGCCAGTCTTCAAGTCCGATGCCAATGTGCGGATCGTGATCAGATCCTCGTCGGCAACGAACGTGTCTACGTAGTCAACCTTTGGCGCATCCTGCTGGACTTTAGATTCCAGAGCCTTGACTCGCGCACTGGTGATCTGCAGAGCCTGGGCAACAATGTCATCCTCCGACATCGGCGAGCGCTGGGTGTTGAGCTGTTGGGCCATTGCATAGAAGGCCTTCACGAGTTCCTTCTTGAAGGTGCGCACGTGCTCGTTGTTGCGTAGATAGGTGATCAGTAGGGTGGCTTGTTGCTCGTTAAGTTGGGCAACTTCTCGGCGTTGGGTTCCACCGACTGTTTCGAAGGGTTGGATTTCAAATCCGACCCTTCCGAATTCGTTGAGGTCGCTGCTGTTGTCGCGGATTATGCGCAATACGGATGCGTGCTGGTTGCGTGTGTGTTCTGCGATGGTGAGCGAGGTGACGAACGCACCGAGTTCGTCTGCTTCAACGAGTGATCTTCTGGTTTCTGGGGTGGTGCTCATTGGTGGTTCCTCCTATACAAGGCGGTTGGTTTGTTAATTTGTTGACAAGGTTTCAGCCGACGAAGGCGAGGGGCGTTGGGAGTTCATTCGCCCAGTGCTCTTTGATGCGTTCGTAGTTGTCCTTGTCGCGGTCATCGAGGTTGACTTTGTCCGCGGTGAGCAGCCCGACGAAGTAGTGACCGCAGTAGATGGTCAGGGATCCGAGGTCGTGGCTCATAGCGGTGATGGTCAGCGGTTCGCCGTAGGTGGTTTGCGCGGACCGGAACGCTGAGATGCGTTTGAGGTCGAACCGAGTAGGTGGGAGCATCGCATGATTGCGTTGTGCTGACCGGCCGACTGATGCCCAGATGCGTTCGATGTCCTTGCGGATCTGTAGCGGTGTGGTGACCGTGAGTTGGTCGCCGCCGAAGAGTTGGCCGAGGCGGCGGACCTTGATCGTCGATACGGTGATGTCTTCTTCTTCGCCGGGTTGCTTCTCGGTAGTGAAGGTGACGGTGACTTCTAGTTGTACTTCCCAGTCGTCCTTGCCGAGGGTGAACATGTCGATGATCGTTCCGGCGATTTCTGGGGTGAGTGAGAAGCGGCCGAGTTCGCCGTAGAAGTTGTCTTCTACGATGGGTACTCGTGCGATGGCTACGGTCATGCCGTTGGATGCGGTGACGAGTAGTTCTCGGTTTGGTCGGATTGAGCAGTCCAGGCTACGGGCGATCGCATCGTCCTTGTCTGCTGAGACGTGGGTTTTGGTTGCTGCCAATGCCTGACGGAACTGGTGTAGGTCTACGGTGAATTGCAACATGGTGTTTCCTACTTCCTGAGTCTTCTTCGTTCATCGGGTGTCGCCCCGCCTCGGATGCCGTGCTTCGAGTCGGCGTTGATTGCGTCGATGAGGCACTCGTACCGGACCGAGCATCCACCGCAGAGGTTCTTGCCTTCCATGGCAGCGATCCTTGATTCGCTGTTCGGGTGCCAGGGGTCGCCCTTTTTCTTGAAGTCCCAGTCTTTGCAGAAGGCTTGTTCGCGCCAGTCTTCGGTCGTGCTCATGCCGGTTGGGGCTTGGCGGGTAATGCTCGCCATGCTTCTAGTTGCCATGACTACTCGTCCTCGTCGGCTTCTTCGTCGACGTTTTGGCAGTCGTGGCACAGGCCAGCCCACTTTGAATCGGCAACGACCTCCTGCCTGCACCCACCGCAGGTTGCGGTGACTTCGTCAGGCAGGGGGACAAGGTCCAGTTCTCGATTACGTTGTGGCTCGTTCATGGCCGAGTACTCCATGGCCAGCTCCTCGTCGATGTCGAGCTGGTATCCCAGAATCTCCGTCAAGAAGCTGTAATACGCGTGCGAGTTCTTCCAACGAGAGCTGTAGTGACCGTTTTCAAATCCTGAGCGGTCGAAGCCCGACAGCTTGCCCAAAGATTCTTCGGTGCCGATGTGGTCAGCGAATGCCAACATCACGCCCAAATACGACATGGACTGGCGCATCAGGTGCTTGTGCACTTCGGTATTCCAACGATCCAGAAGCTCGGATGCGTTGGCCATGTTGTCCAAGTCTGGGGCCTTGATCCCGACGACCTCACCGAGAATGGTGCGCCCTTCGTCGGAATAGAGAACTTGTACTGTGATCTTCTTGGCGATCGCTTCCTTCGCCACCGTCTCCGAGGGCTTCACCGTCTCAAATGCGTTCTTGATGAATGCGATTCGAGAGCGCTGCACGATAGGGAGCATGCTCTTGAGCTTGTTCTGAGTCTGCTTCTCCTGCTTCTCGGCCTCAGTCAGCTCAGGCTTCACCTTCTTTTCCTTCACATACCAAACCGCTTCCGGATCACGGTAGTTGAAGCGGTACTTATGGCCGGCAGCAACGTGCTCTTCGTCGGTCATCTCGTCCTCAACGACAGACCAGGCGTTGCCGTAAGTGATGTCGTAGTCGCCCTCGACGGCATTGAGCTTCTTCAGCTCGGCCGCACGCAGAGACTTCTTGATCGACAGCTCAGTTTCAGCGATGACGCGCTCAACGGTTTCGACACTGGCACCATTAGCCATGTCCTCGATACGCTCGACCGTGCGTTCGTACAACTCCGGGATATCCGACTGTTCTTCCAGCTCCTGCAAACGCTGCACAGCATCCAAACGCAGACGGCCGGCCGAGTAAGCCTTAGAAACGCCGTCGTCCTTCTGAGCAACCTTGGCGCGAGTCTGAACCTCTTTACGGGACATCTTGAACTTCTTGCCCACGGTCGTGATATCCATGCCCAGATCTAGCAAGCCCTGGATACCCTTGGAGACCTCGGCCTCCGACAAAGGGCGGTGGTTACGGCCGGTGGTGAGCATCGTTTCGATGTCAGCACGGGCGCCACGATCAGCGGTTGGTTCGGGAAGGACTACACAAGGAACCTCGACCAGTCCGGCCTGAGCGGCTGCAGCGCGACGGCGGTTACCGTCCTGGACTACGTAGTCGCCTGCACGGTCTGGGTGAGGGTAAACCAGCAACGGGTTCATCAAGCCGAGAGCTTTGATCTCGCCAGCGAGCTGGTCCAGCTCTCCGAGATCCTCGCGGATGTTATCTGGGTGCTGATGCACCGATGAAAGGGCAAGAACTTCAAGTCTGCCGCTGAATTTAGCCATGAAAAATACACCTCAAGTGTCTGAAAAAAAGAGAGAGAAAAGTAGGGGAGTGGTTAGCCGAGGCGATCGGCGCGAAGCTCGGACGAAGTCCAGTCACCCAATGCCAGGACAACCCACCCGAAAGCGAGAATGGCGGACAGACCGCTAATCCCCGAAGGGATCTGAGCAGTCAACGCACACACCAGCAGGAGCAGCACAATAACTGGCACATGAACCCAGAACATGCGGCGCACCGCGAACAAAAGAACATCTGCAGAAGACATAGTCATCACGCCTTAGAACAAAGACTGGACAGGAACTGGGGGAGGAAGGACTACCGCGGAGAAGTCCGCGATCTCCAAACCATTGACGTGCAAGTGACCTACTGCCTCGTCACCTTCGGCGATGGTTCCAACCTCGACATACACGGAGCACCCGCGATACTTCTCGTTCGCCCAACGCTGCACCGTGGACTTCGCCGTCTTGGCACGCTCACTCTTAGGCGAATCAAGCCACGAAGCATGCAACGACGCCGACGGCCGTCCGGAGCCCTTCGGATTGATGACCACACGGCCCTCGACCCGACCCACTACTGATCACCCTGATCGGAGATGTTCTCAACAACTGCCAAAGCACGATTGATGCTCTGTTGCAACTTCCCAATTTCCCCGAGTTCAGACGGCTTCGGAAACTGGCGTCGCTCCGCTTCGCAGAGTGCCGCCTCATCGATGAATCCCAGCGTGGCCGGGTGCCCCGAACGCCGGATCGACTCCGCGACTTGCTGGCCACGCAACTTATCGATGTGATCCCGCAACTCGTCGAGCGCATCGTCAAGACGATCAATGTTCACCAAGGTGTGGTCAATAACCCCGTTGATGTTGCCCGTCGAGTCGAAGCCAGGCCACTGCTTCAACGCAGTCAGCAAGTGGATAGTCGCATCCTTGGCACGGTCATAGGCTTCTTGGCGACGCACCAGATTCTGAGCCTCGGCCAAACGCGCCGGCGAAGCAGACGCATGATTCTTACGGAACCAGAACTTAGACATTGCCTTCGCCTCTTCTCTCTTTGCACTTGCTGCACTGGCACGGGGTATCCGTGCTATCGGCTGGTGAGCCAAACCCGAGAGCGAACTCACCAAGCCCATCGACCGAGGCGAGCTTCCTGCCCATCTCATTAGCGACACGATTCGCCACCTTCGCGGACTCAACACGAGTCCGATTCAACGAAGCCTCCGCCTCGAACAGCTTGGCCTCAGCCTGGTTAGCCTTGGCGCCCGTGATGAAGAAGTAGACTCCCGAACCAAGGACTCCGAGGAACACCAGGTACGCAGCACTGAACAAGATCCACATGATGACGTTCATTTCTTGTCCTTCGTCTTTCGTCCCTCGCACCAACCGAGGCGAGCGGCGTCGCCACGATGCTCGGCACAGTAGTCTTCTCGACCTGAACCGCGAGACCTTTTCCGTTCGCTGATCTCGATACCGCAGAATCCGCACCAACGTGCAGACGCTTCCGGCCGAACGCGAGTAGCTACAATGCCCACGAGTGCTGCACCTCCACCCGCTGGTTATCGATATACGCCTGCAGATCCGACGCGGCTACACGAATGGTCTTGCCGGTCCGGCCGATCATCACCTTGGGCAGATCGCCCAAATCGATCAGTTCATAAATCGTCTGCTTACTCACCGAGAGAAGCTGACCGGCCTCGATCACCGAATACAGCAACCGAACAGGACGCTCAGACACCGGAACGCCTGGCTGTACGTCAATCACGCGCTCGGCTCTGCGAGGTTGCGGGAACTTGACTACACTGGACATTGAAATCACTCCTTACTTACCGTTTGAATGTTTGGTTTCGTCGCCCTCAGCAGTTGCACCTGCTGGGGGCTTTTTCGTGGGCGTTTACGCTGCGTCCGACTCGTGGTGATTCTTGATTCCTGAATCACTTTTCATGGCAGGCATGACTTCGTTTTCTTCGAGCTCGAAGTAGTCCTCCCAGTCGACGTCGAGTCGAGCTGAAATGTGGAGCGCCAAGTCTTCTGTCAGAGTCTTCATCTGACCGGTTTCGATCAGATAGATGGTGGTCTGCGAGCGGCGCACGAGCATTGCTAGATCGCGCTGACTGTAATGCCGATTGATCCGCTTTCGCTTGAGTCCACTCGGATTCTTTACTCGCATCCAACTTTCCTTTCGAACGAGGTGCAGATGCCTTGATCCCTTACGCATGACTAGTATTCCCTTCTTTTTTCACTATGACAAGTACATCATGAATCATCTTTCATCTACTTGTCAAGACGATAAGTAGTAAAAGATGCCAAATTACTGGGATGATGAACTAGTTACTTGTCAGAGATTCGTTTTCTCTTGTTGCTCAAGTTACGACGATCCAAGGAAGGTTTGAGTTGTGAAACCAACGAACTCGCTACCAGAGCTTATTGATCTAGCGGTGTCCAAACATAAGACGTCGGTAAGGCAGATGAGTTTTGTTGCCCAGAAGAATGGGTACCGAGTTACGGCTACGACTCTTAATCAGATTCGTAACGGCAGTTACAAATCGAAGCCAAGTAAAGAAACACTGGTGTCGATTGCGTGGCTGGCGGGCGTGGATGAAGCGTTGGTTTTCGCAGCAGCGGGGCAACCAGTCCCCGGCCCACCACTAGCCGACGAACTTCCACCAGGCGCAGACCTACTCTCGCCTAAATCACGGAAAGCCGTTGTCGACATGGTTCGGGTCCTCGTCGACCTCGAAGCAGGTAGCAATGCCGAACAAACCAGCACCGAACAAGAATCGCCACACCAACTACGGGCAGTGGCGCCTACGAGTGACACTAGCCCTGGACAGAAGACCGAACCGGCGCACAACATCACGGAACTCCACGGCGAAGAAGCCAGGAACATCCCAGTACCACCTCGTGAGCGACTCGCAGCGCACCCGGAGGTCAAAACCAAGCGTGAACAGCTCGATATAGATTCCGGCGATTTCTAACCACTCATTCAAATTCCCTATCCATCACTCGCAACAAATGGGGCACCAATGATCGAATATGAACTACCTGGCGCTAAGTGGGCCAATGTCGATATAGTCGGCGAGTTTGCGCGCAAGGATGAATTGCTAAAGATTATCGGTGGTCGCCCAAGGGGTACCGACCAGGTTGATCTGGAAACTCGAGTTCACCTAGTGCCGGAACCGGACAACCCTTATAGCAAGTCGGGTAAAGCCATCAGCGTACGCGTTGACGGGGTCGTTGTTGGTTACCTGTCGGAGGTAGATGCCAAGAAATGGGCACCGGAACTCCACCGCGTTGTAGCATCCGGGGGCATTCCGACCACCGTTGGGAGCGTCTATGCGTATACGAAGTACAACGGGGATATGGAATATAACGTCCGGGTTGCTCTTCCTGACCCCGGATTTATTGTGCCGTTGAACGTGGGTCGCGTATCTCAGATTTCTGTCCTGCCTTGGGGTAACGCTCTTCAAGTAACCAAAGAGGAAGACCATCTGTCGCATCTTTTCGAGTATGTTCCAGCTTCCGGCTTGGGGATGGTAATCCTCACCATGCATCAGCAGCAACAGACTCTGAAGAATGGAACCGTAAAAGAATTAGTTGAAGTTAGGCTTGACGGTGAGCGCGTGGGGCAGATGACTCCCGCATCTTCCGCGCACTTCCTACCAACGATTCGTCATGCCAACGACATGGGTACCGTCCTTGGCGTGTGGGCCAAACTCAAAGGTTCAAGTCTTTCTGTTGAACTTACCGTCCAAGGTGCTAGGGCTACGGATTTGTCTGATGACTGGC
>Ga0308166_1001190_pt1 | contig 28751 bp, 29 predicted proteins | sample PhyCR2_2_FD_202137 | JGI IMG/M metagenome (GOLD analysis project Ga0308166, IMG submission 202137) | Phyllosphere microbial communities from UC Gill Tract Community Farm, Albany, California, United States - DLSLCC.R2 | ecosystem: Host-associated > Plants > Phyllosphere > Unclassified | place... | reverse complement strand
ACTCCTCCTCGACACCGAACCGGGCCACAGACGCGGACCTAATGATCGCGCAGCGCCGAGATGAGCTCGGCCTTGCGCTTGCCGCTGTAACCGGTGAGGCCGATCTCCTTGGCGCGTTTTCGCAGTTCGTCGACGGTCCAGTCCTCGTAGTCGCCGTGCTCGCCGCCTCGGCGCCCGACCGTGCTGCGGCCGTCTCTGGCTGCGGCGTTCGAGATCCTGGCGGCCTTCTCCTTCGAGGCGCCGTCATCGCGGAGCTCTTCGTACAGCTCCGGATCCTTCAGTGAGTTGTTCCTGCGTCCTGGCATGTCGTCTGCTCCTCTCGCACGGCGGGAAGCCCCGCGTCAAGGCCCTCCGGTGCGAGTGCACCGGGGGCTAGGTTGAGTGATCGATGGGCGCACTCCCCCGCGCCCCCAAGAAGGGAAAGACCGATGAACATCCTGCTGATCATCATCATCGTGGTCGCCATCATCCTGGCGATCACCGGCGGGCTCGTGCAGTCCCTGCAGTTCCTCCTGTGGGTCGGCCTGGTGCTGCTGGCCATCGCGGTCATCGCCTGGTTGATCCGAGCGATCTCCGGCAGCCGCACCCGCTGATCCACGCAGTGAGGCCCGCTTCGGCGGGCCTCACTGGCGTTTCGGGATCAGTCCCTGGAGGCGTCCCGCAGGCCGTCGCCGACGTTGTGCGCGGCGTCCTTGACGTTCTCTCCGGCCTGCTTGACCGAAGCCTTCGTCTGGTCGGCGCGGCCCTCGGCTTCGAGGCTCTCGTTGTCGGTCGCCTTTCCGACGCCCTCCTTGATCTTTCCGCCGGCCTTCTCGGCTGCGTTCTTGATGTCGTCTGCTCCACTCATGGGGCACTTCCTTTCATCAGTCGATCAATGTCCGACCACCGTCGCACGGGCTGCGCATCCTGCACACGGGATTGACAATCACGACCTCGCGTGACAGCGCCTCTCGACCGTCGACGCAGACGTGGTCGGAGGACTAGCCTGGCCCGAAGGCGGGTGGTCCTGCCCGCTCTCACCTCGGCTGCGGCCGACGACGGAAGCGGTGGAACATGGACTCGATGATGATGGGCGCGATGCGCACGAACATGATGTCGATGCCCGACATGGCGAAGATGGACATGGCGGTCATGCAGGCGTGCATGGATGCGTGTTCGGCCTGCGAGCAGGCGTGCACGGTGTGCTCGACGCAGATGATGGACTGCTCCCCGGCATGCATGAACTGCGCCGACATGTGCAACACGATGATGCGCTCGATGATGCGTATGCAGGGCATGACGCCTGCGTCGATGATGGCGATGCTCGACGCCTGCATCGCCATGTGTCAGACCTGCATGGACGAGTGCATGGCGCACGCCGACCACAGCGAGGTCTGCAAGATGTGCGCGCAGACCTGCAAGGACTGCATGGATGCCTGCATGGCCGTCAAGGACATGATGATGGCGACCGCCTGAGCACCTGCCCCGGTCGTTGAGCGAGGAGCGCAGCGACGAGACGAAACGCGCGCTCAGGAGAACGCGACGTTGAACTGCGTGCGACCGACGGCCAGTACTCCGTAACGCACATGCAGGGCGATCGGCGTGCCCGCCGGTGCCTCCAGAGCCGCGCCCGCACCGTTCCACAGCGCATGGGCGGTGCCGTCGAGCGTGCGCGCGAGCAGGTCGCCTGACGTCGCGTCGGCCTGCTCGACGATCGCGTCGACCCACTCGCTCCTGGTCGCCGAGGCGATGCGCGCCTGGATGAGGTGCAGCGCGTGACCGGCCTCGAACGACGAGCAGGCGAAGCCGTGCCGGCACATGCACGCAGAACGCTCACGCACCGAGAGGGGCGAAAGGTGGTTGCGCGGCGTGGACACGGTGTCTCCTTCGTGAGCGGACGTTCCGGCAAGAGTAGGTCGGTGCCGCGCGAGAGGGAACCCGAGCCGACACGCTCTGAAACAAACGGGCGTAGACTCGCGGGGTGCTGTTGTCGAAGAGCGCTCTCCGGATGCCGGATCGAGCGCAGAACGGAGCCGCAGGCGCCTTCCGCGCCGCAGGCAGAGGCTGACGATCGGCCGGAGGCGAAACACCCGTCCCCGGAGATACGTCGTACCCCGGCATCCGTCCGGATGCCGTCTCCTCTTCTCCGTCTGCCGCATCGGCGGCCTTCACGAAAGCACTCTCCTCATGCGTCCCATCGACGAGCGCACCCTGCGCGCCTCCTTCCTCAACGCCTCTCGCAAAGAGGTCTCTGATCTCACCCTGCCTTCCGCCTTCGCGGAGCTCGATTTCGAGAAGCTCGACTACCTCGGGTGGGTCGACCCGAAGCTCCCTCGCCGCTCGTACGTCGTCGCCTGGGTCGACGACGTGCTCACCGGCGTCATCCTGCAGCGCGCTGAGCAGCGTGTCATCGCCAGAGCACAGTGCTCATGGTGCGAAGACGTCACTCTGCGCAACGACGTGCAGCTGTACGTCGCCCGCAAGGCGGGGCCTGCCGGACGCAAGGGCGACACCATCGGCACTCTCGTCTGCACAGAATTCGGCTGCTCGAAGAACGTCAGGGTGCTGCCGCCCCTGGCCTACGACGGGTATGACCGCGAGCTCGCACGCGAGATGCGGATCGTCAAGCTGCAGGAGCACGTCGCCGCGTTCATCGCCGCGGTGAAGGGCTGACCTCTTCTCACACGATCTCGAGCCGAGTCACGGTCTCCTCGTCGTCGCAGGCGTCGCCGACCCAGAGGCGGATCGTCCCCGGCTCGACGCGCTTCACGCCGTCGAGTCCCGTGAAGGCGAGCCGGTCGATCGGCACGTCGAACTCGACCAGCGCCTCGGTGCCGGGGGCGAGCGTGACCCGACGGAAGTCCAGCAGCTGGGCGACCGGGCGGGCCACGCTCGCGATCTCGTCGTTGGCGTAGAGCTGCACGACGTCGGTCGCCTCGACGCCGCCGATGTTGCGCGCCCGCACGGTCGCTCGGAAGACCTCTCCTGAGGTGACGGACGTGGGTGCGGTGAGCTGGTCGTGCGCGAACGTCGTGTAGCTGAGACCGAAGCCGAAGGGCCGCACGGGCGTCGAGTCGGCGCTCGTGACATCCGTGAGCCCGCCCAGCACGGGATGCAGGTACGAGTACGGCTGTGCACCCGCCGATCGCGGCAGCGAGACCGGCAGGCGACCAGACGGCGCGACCCGACCGCTCAGCAGCCGCGCGATCGCGGGGCCGCCCTCCTCGCCGGGGAAGAACGTCTGCAGCACAGCCGCAGGGATGCCGGCGGCGGCCGCGTTCGTCACGGTGGAGGCGTCGACCGCGCCGAGGCCGGTCACGGTGCCGGCAGCACCCGCGCGTGGCGGCAGCGCCCAGTCGAGGACGTACGGACGCCCGGTCATGGTGATCAGGATCACGGGAGTGCCGGTCGCGACGACCGCCTCGACGAGCTCGCGCTGGATGCCGGGGAGCTCGAGGTCCTCGACGTCGTTGCCCTCGCCGACCGTGCCTCGTCCGAACAGGCCGGCACGATCACCCACCACGACGATCGCGACATCCGCTGCCCTGGCGGCATCGACCGCAGCGGGGATGCCGGAGCGATCGCCGCCCTCGACATCGCATCCGATCGTCGCGGTGATCTCGGCGCGGGGGAACTCGGCGCGCAGAGCCTCGACCACGGTGGGCAGCTCGATCCCCGCGGGGGTGCCTGGGTGGTGGGCGAGCACATGGTTGACGAACGAGTAGCAGCCCATCAGCGATTCCGCGCTGTCGGCGTTCGGACCGATCACGGCGATCCTCGCGGCGGCCGAGGGCTCGAGCGGCAGGGAGCCGTCGTTGCTCAGCAGCACGATCGACTCCTCGGCGAGACGACGCGCGAGCGCACGGTGCTCGGCCGGATCCAGGTCGATCGCCGTCGGAGGGGCGTCGAAGTCGGCATCCAGCAGCCCGAGTTCCTCCTTCTGCGCGAGCACCCGCCCCACGGCCCTGTCGAGGATCTCGACCGCGAGCCGTCCGTCGCGCACCTGCTCTGCGAGAGTGGGGAACGCATCCGGCGAGGGCAGCTCGACGTCGATCCCCGCGGTGAGCGCGAGCCTGGCGGCGTCGGCGGAGTCAGCGGCGACCCGGTGCATGCTGTGTAGGAAGTCGACCGAGAAGTAGTCGGAGACGACGACGCCGTCGAACCCCCACCGATCGCGCAGGATGCCCGTGAGGTAGCGCGGGTCGGCGGCGACCGGCACGCCGTCGATGTCGGCGTAGGAGTTCATCACGCTGCGCGCACCGCCCTCTCGCACGGCCATCTCGAACGGCGGCAGCAGCACATCCTCGATCTCGCGAGGCCCGGCGCTCACCGGTGCATGATTGCGGCCCGCCCTCGAGGCGGAGTACCCGACGAAGTGCTTGAGCGTCGCGTGCACCCCCTCGGCCTGCAGCCCGCGCACGTAGGCGGTGCCGACCGTGCCGGCCACGAGGGGATCCTCGGCGATGCACTCGTCGACGCGCCCCCAGCGGGGGTCGCGGATGACGTCGAGAACCGGTGCGAGCCCCTGATGGATGCCCAGCGCGCGCATCGATGATCCGACGGCACGCCCGACCTCCTCGACGAGTGCCGGGTCGAAGGACGCGCCCCAGGCGAGCGGGGTCGGGAAGGTCGCGGCCTTCCACGCGGCGAGCCCGGTCAGGCACTCCTCGTGCACGATGGCGGGGATGCCGAGCCGGGTCTCCTGCTGAAGGCGGCGCTGCTCGTCCCAGAGCCAGGCGGCACGCTCCACGGGGTCGACCGGCCTGGTCCCGTAGACGCGGGTGAGATGCCCGATGCCGTTCGCCGAGGCGTCCTCGTAGCGTGAGGAGCTCTTCTTCTCGCCCGACATCGGCGCGACGACCTCGACGCCCTGGTCGATCCAGTAGCCGACGAGCTGAGCCTGCTTCTCCTCGAGGGTCATGCGGGCGAGGAGCGCCTCGACGCGTGCGGAGCGGGGTGCGGGGTCTGCGGACTGCGACATCGTGGTGTCTTTCTCTTTCTCGTTCTCGTTCTCATCCGCGGCGACGGGGAGTGTCGCGGCGGCGAACGCATCAGCCCTTGACAGCACCGGTCAGCCCTCCCACGATCCGCCGTTCGAACAGGCTGAAGAAGATCAGCGCCGGGATCATCGACAGCGAGGTGAAGGCCAGCACTTTCGCGGTGTCGACCGAGTACTGCGAGGCGAACGACTGCACGCCCAGCGGCAGCGTGAACGCCGAGGCGTCGTTGAGGATGAACAGCGGCAGCAGGTAGCCGTTCCAGCTCCCGATGAAGGCCAGGATGCCGGTCGTGATGACTCCCGGAAGGGAGAGCGGCAACACCATCCGCCAGAAGAATCCGATGCGACTGCACCCGTCGATGAAAGCGGCCTCTTCGATCTCGTCAGGGATCGCCCGGAGGAACGGCACGAGGATGATGATGGTCGTGGGCAGCGCGAAGGCGATCTGCGGCAGGATCACGCCTCCGAGCGAGTTCATCAGCCCGAGGCTGCGCACCACGATGTACAGCGGCGTGATCGCCACCGTCAGCGGGAACATCAGGCCTGCGGCGAAGAAGGCGTAGAGCACCCCTCGGCCGGCGAACCGGTATCGCGCGAGCACGTATGCCGCCATCAGGGCGAGAGCCACGGTGCCCACGGTGGTCGCGAGCGCGACGATCGTGGAGTTGCCCACCAGCCGCCAGAAGACGTCTCCGGTGAGGACGTCGAGATAGTTCGACACCACCCACGGAGACGGGAACCCGGACGGGTCGGTCGTGATCTGGGCGTTCGTGCGGAACCCGCCGGTGATGATGTAGGCGATGGGCGCCAGCATCAGCCCGACGGCGATGAGCGCGACGAAGTACACGGTCGGATGCGCCCACGGCAACCGCGGCTTGGCGTGGCGTCCCGCGCGCCCGAGACGGGAGGGGCGCTGGGTGACGAGCACCGAGGTGGCGGTCATCGGACGTACTTCTTCTGTGTGGTGGCGTCCGCGTCTGCGTCCGCGACGGTGTCTGCGCCCGCATCGTTCGGGGCGGCGTCGTGCGACGCGCGCGATCGGGAGCGCCGGGCGCGACCGGAAGCGCCGGTGAGAGCGCCGTCGGTGTCCTTGCGCAGCACCGCCCGCTGGTAGATGAGGGCGACCACGAGCGAGATGAGGAAGAGGACGACCGCGACCGCGTTGCCGTAGCCGTAGTTGCCGGCGTTGCGTCCTTCCGACACCATGTAGGTCGCCATGGTCGAGGTGCCGGCGGTGGACGCGATGTACTGCCCCCAGATGATGTAGACGAGATCGAACAGCTGCAGCGAGCCGATGATCGACAGGAACGCCCAGATGCGCAGCGTGGGGGCGAGCAGCGGCAGGGTGATGCGCCACTGGATCTGCCAGTACGACGCGCCGTCGATCGCCGCCGCCTCGTGCAGCTCTTCGGGGATCCCCTGGAGGCCCGCGAGGAACAGGATGACCGCGAAGCCGATGTACTTCCACGTGATGATGGCCATCAGCGTCCAGATCGCGATGCCCGGGTCCGACAGCCAGTCGGTCGCGAGGAATCCCAGCCCCATGTTCGTCAGCATCGCGTTGATCGCGCCGTTGGTCTGCAGCATCAGGCTCCAGCCGGTTCCGACGACGACCTCGGAGATCACGTAGGGGACGAAGATCAGCACGCGGATCAGCGACTGTCCGCGCATCTTGCGGTTCAGCAGCAGGGCCAGCACGATGGCGATCGGGCCCTGGAGCACGAGCGAGAACACCAGGATGAAGCCGTTGTGCGCGAGAGCATCGTGGAACAGCGGGTCCTGGAGGATCGTGAGGTAGTTCTTCAACCCGACGAAGTCGGTGGGAGGACCATAGCCCTGCCAGCTGAAGAACCCGTAGTACGCCGCCATCAGCACCGGGAAGATGACGAAGGCGAGGAAGACGAGCAGGGCGGGCCCGGCCAGAAGGATCACTTCCAGCCGGGCACGCGTGTCACGCTTTCGCTGCGGCATCCTGCACAGCCTTGACGAGGTCCTCGGCGGTGCTGTTGCCCGCAAGCAGGTCGACCACGGCGACGTTCAGCGCGTTGCCGACGTTCTGTCCGTAGACGGTGTCGAGCCACTGCGTCGCGTACGGGGCGGCGTTGTACGCGGCGAGGATGTCCTGCAGGTACGGCTCGGTGACGGCCTCCTGGGCGACCGTGTTGACCGGCGGGGCATTGAAGGCCTTGTAGTACTCGGTCTGCACCGCGGAGGTGCCGAGGTAGTTCAGGAAGTCGACGCAGGCATCCGGCGCGTCGACCGAGCACGAGTACCCGTCGACGCCGCCCATCATCGAACCCGGCTCGCCGTCGCCGCCCTCGATCTCGGGGAACGGGAACCAGCTGAGGTCGGCCAGCGGCTTCTGGTCGGGCGTCAGCGAGCCGATGACTCCCGGGTTCCAGGCGCCCATCAGCTCCATGGCGGCCTGGTGGTTGGCGATCAGGCCCGCAGAACTGCCCGCACCCTGCTGCGCGGGTGTCGTGAGGAAGCCGGAGTTGAACGGCTCGGTCTCGGCGAACGTCTGCAGATCCTCACCCGCGCGCACCCAGCAGTCGTCGCTGAAGTCCATCTCGTCGGCGGCCGCTGCGAGAGTGTCGGAGCTGCATTCGCGCAGAGCGAGCCAGTAGTACCAGTGCGCGGCGGGCCAGGCATCCTTCGCGCCGAGAGCGATCGGATCGATGCCCGCGGATTTCAGCGCCTCGGTGGCGTCCTCGAGCTCGGTGAGCGTGGTGGGGTTCTCGGTAATGCCTGCCCGGTCGAAGAGGTCCTGGCTGTAGAACAGGCCGCCGGGAAGCACCGCGACGGGCATGGCGTAGATCTTGCCGTCGAGGCTGTTGGCCGAATAGGCGGCATCCGGGATCTCGTCCTTCGCACCACCGGTGATCGTGTCCGTGAGGTCCTTGAGCTGGCCGGCCTTGACCATGGCTGCCATCTTGCCGCCGCCACGCTGCAGGAAGATGTCGGGGGCGTCGCCGGAGTTGAGTGCCGTCTGCAGTTTGCCGTCGAGGTCCTCGTTCTGGATCGACTGGATCTCGATCGTGACCCCGGGGTTGTCCTTCTCGAAATCGGCGACGGTCTTCTCCCAGAACTCCACTCCGGGACCGGTCGTCGAGTTGTGCCAGAGCGTCATGCTGGTGTCGCCTCCGTCACCGGAACCGGACGAGTCCGCGGTGCAGCCCGAGAGCGCGAGCGCTCCGACGGCCATTGCTGCGACCGCGGAGGCGAGGGGGAGCCTTCTGCTGTTCATGTGATCGTTCTCCTCATCGAGTTGCGCGCCGCGTCACTGCTGGGCGCCTGCGGCAGCTCGGGTGAGACCGCAGTGGGATGAAGTCTTCTGTCGCCGGACACTGTCGTCAAACGTTTTCGAAAACAGTTTCCACGCGCTTTCGGCGCACGCTACGCTGGCGTCTCATGGGGGCTCGGACCACGATCCACGATGTCGCGAAAGCGGCGGGAGTCTCGGTGTCGACCGTCTCGAAGGCGGTCAACGGACGGTACGGGATCGCGGATGCCACGGTGCAGCGAGTACTCGACACCGTCAAGGAGCTCGGATACGAGTCGAGCCTCGTCGCGAGCAGCATGCGTGCGCGTCGTACCGGCGTGATCGGCGTGCTCCTCGCCGACTTCGAGCCGTTCAGCGCCGAGATACTCAAGGGCGTCGGCGCCGCGATGCACGACGAGGGATTCGACCTCCTCGCCTACGCGGGTTCGCACCACGGCGCGAGCGACGGGTGGGAGCGCAGGTCGCTCAGCCGCCTGTCCGGCACGCTGATCGATGCCGCGATCATGGTGACCCCCACCGTCGTGAGCGCGGGAGCCGAGATCCCCGTCGTCGCTGTCGACCCGCACACCGGTCGGGCGGACCTGCCGACCGTCGAGTCCGACAGTTTCGGGGGCGCCCTCGCCGCCACCAGGCACCTGATCGAACTCGGGCACCGTCGCATCGGCTTTCTCGCCGGACGGCCCGATCTGCGATCTGCGGGGCTGCGCGACGCCGGCTACCGGCGCGCTCTCGCCGACGCGGGGATTCCGCTCGATCCGTCCCTGATCGGCATCGGACGCTACGAGCTGGAGGCGACCCGCGAGTCCGCGCGGGTGATGCTGAGTTCCGATTCGCGCCCGACCGCGGTGTTCGCCGCCAACGATCTCTCGGCGATCGCGGTGATCGACGTCGCGCACCAGCTCGGCCTGAGCGTGCCCGCGGATCTCTCAGTCGTCGGATTCGACGACGTGCCGGAGGCCACCCGTCGCGCGCTGCCGCTCACGACCGTCCAGCAGCCGATGCGGCGCCTCGGCGCGGTGGCGGCGGAGATGGTCATCACGCTGCTCTCCGGTCGGGAGGTCGACGAGATGCACGTGATCCTGCCGACCCGACTCGTCGTGAGGGCTACGACGGCCGCGCTGCGTCGGTGACCTCGCGCACGTGCCGCCAGGCGGCATCCGCCAGCTTGTGCGACAACCGGGCGAACTCGGCGAAGCTGCGCCCACCGGGCCAGTCGTCGGGGAGCATCGACGGCGGAAGGCCCGGATCGATGTAGGGCAGCACGCGCCAGCTGTCGATCAGTCGCACGTAGGCGGCGAAGGGAGCGTCGGGGAGGGTCGTCAGCGACTGCTGGAAGGCGAGATGCTCGGCGCGCAGCGCGTCGAGATCCCACCACTCGGCGGCTGCCTCGGGGAGGGGCTTCGGGGTGACCGGCGTGCCGGCCGGGAAGAGCGACACCCAGGCGCGGGCGCCGACTTCGGCGATGATGTCGTGGGCCTCCGTCTGCAGGTGGCCGGGGCAGATCCACAGTGCGGGCGACACCGCACCCGTGCCGATCCACTGCAGCCGGCGCCGCAGCTGATGACGGATGCTGCGAGCGCTCTCGGGGATCGAGAAGGAGATGAGGCACCAGCCGTCGGCATCCGTCATCTCGCGCATCTCGAAGATCCGTCGATCGCCTCGCTCGAGCATGGTCGTCGCGTCGGCGTTCAGCCGATACCCGACCGCGTGTCTGCGTTCGGCGACCAGCAGGCCCCTCTGCTTGAGGCGTGTGATCCCGGTGCGTGCCTGAGCGGCCGGGATCCCGAGGTCGTGGGCGAGCGACACGAGATCGGCCGTCGAGATCCATCCGTCGAGCGGACGCAGGTACAGGCCGACGATCGTGCGCAGCAGGGATGCCGTGCTGCCGGGGCGTGCGTCGATGTCGTCGAGCAGGGGGCCGGCGGTGCGGCCGGAAGCCGGGGCGATGTGCGGTGCCGCAGCGGGAGATGCGGGGTGATCAGCGGTCATGCGACTCCAGTGCATCGCGCACCGCGAGCACGCCGGTGAGCGTCTCGGCGTGCGAGGTGCTGAGCGGCGAGAGTCCCAGGCGGATGCCGTCGGGGAAGCGGAAGTCGGGAATGATCCCGTCTGCCCACAGTCGCTGCGTCACGGCGCGGAAATCCGGGTGCCCGATCGTCACGTGGCCTCCGCGGAGGTCGGAGTCCCGCGGGCTGAGCAGCCGTACGTCGAGCGGGGCGAGGAGAGCGTCATAGGCTCGCACGGCGAAATCGGTGAGCGAGACGGCCTTCGCGCGCACTCTCTCGATCGACGCCTGCTCGATCAGGTCGAGCATCCCCTGCATCGCGAGCATCGACGTGATGGGCGGGGTGCCGCTGAGGAGCTGGCGGATGTCACCCGCGGGAACGTACTCGGGGCCCATCGCGAAGATGTCGGCGGCGCTCCACCAGCCCTGGATCGGCTGATGCAGCACGCCCTGGTGCTCGCGCCGCAGATACGCGAACGCGGGGGAGCCCGGGCCGCCGTTCAGGTATTTGTACGTGCAGCCGACCGCCATGTCGACGCCCCAGGCGTCGAGCTGCATCGGGATGATCCCCGCCGAATGGCACAGGTCCCACATCATGAGGGCGCCGACCTCGTGCACGGCATCCGTGATCCCCGGCATGTCGGCGAGGGCGCCGGAGCGGTAGTCGACGTGGCTGAGCGAGACGAGGGCCGTCTTCTCGGAGATCGCGGCGACCACATCGGCGATCTGCACGCCGAGCACCGGGTGGGGTTCGATCCAGCGCACGGTCATGCCGGTCTCGGCGGCCACGCCCTCGGCCATGAACCGGTCGGTCGGGAAGTTGCCCGCCTCGATCACGAGCTCGGTGCGCGACGTGTCGGCGGCTGCGGCGGCCCGCATCAGCTTGTAGATCAGCACGCTCGTCGAGTCGGCGACGACGGTCTGGCCGGCGGCGGCCCCGAGGGTGAGCTCGGCGATGCGGTCGCCGAGCTCCATCGGCAGCGCCATCCACTGCTCGTCCCACGAGCGGATCAGCCGGGTGCCCCAGTCGTCGCGGACGAACGCGGCGAGCTTCTCGGGGATGTCGCGCAGCGGACGGCCGAGCGAGTTGCCGTCGAGATAGGCGCCGACCCCCGGTGCCTCGGCGAACGCGTCGAGGTGGGCGCGCAGCGGATCGGCGGCGTCGAGGGCGTGGGCGCTCTCGAACAGGGTGGTCTCGATCAGAGTGGCGTCGATGCGGGAGGAATCGCGGGGGGCGGTCATGTCAGGCCTTCAGATCAGCGCTGGTCAGCGGGCGGGCGAGTATCGGCTCGGGGTCGGGCTCGGCGTCGGTGCCGGTGTCGGTGTCGGTGTCGGGGAGTCGGAGAAGGAGGGATGCGAGATCGCGCGGGTCCTGCGGTGCGAGCGCGCGAAGCAGGGCGGTGCCGGTGATCCCCGCCTCCCGGAGGGCTGTGAGCTCGGTCGGGTTCAGGCCGACGGGCGTCGGGCCGTTGCCCATGTCGGTGCCGTAGAGCACGGTGCCGCCTGCCGCATCGAAGCGCCGGACGTTGTCGACGGCCGTGGCGAGCGTGTGGCGCTCGTCGGGGGTGCCGCCGTCGTGGATCGAGAGGGTCGAGATCCAGACGACTGACGCGGCCTGCACCGCGACTTCGGTGTCGTCGAGGCGTTCGGTGAACGGGGCGTGAGCGAGATGAGTGGCGCCGAGGCGTGCGACGCGCTGGGCCTCTCCCGCGCCCTGGGCGTGGGCGACGACGGGGAGTCCGTGCGCGGAGGCTGTGTCGACGATCGCGCGGAACAGATCGTCGGTGAAGACGGGCCCGGCGTCGGCATTGCTCGCGACCTTGATGAAGGATGCTCCGGCATCCGCCATCTCGGCGACGGCGGCACGGGCTGCCGTGGCGTCGGTGATCTCGCGGAACGAGCCGGCGGGTGCCCACTCGCGATCGCTCGGGTAGCCGCCGACGGGGGTGAGGAACGCGCCGGCGAACTCGACCGCGACCGCGTGCTCGATCCGGTGCGGGGTCGCTATCTCGTGCGGGGTCGAAAACGCACGGGAGAACGCCGATTCGGATGCGTTTCTGACCCCGCAGGGATCTGCGGATGCGTTTCTGGCCCCGCTCGAGTTCGCGCACGGGTCTTCAGCCCCGCCCAAGGCGGCGGAGAGTGCGGCGACGGCGGCCGGGTTCGCGCCCAGATCGACCACGCGACCGAGCGTCGACCCGTGCAGCAGTGTGTGGTCGACCAGCTGCAGGTGCACGTGATGGTCGGTGAACCCGCCGACGATGACGCCGTCGAGACGAGGCAGGTCGCGGGCAGGCGTCTCATCGCGCAGCCGCATCCGTCCGTCGACGAGCTCGATGATGCCGTCGCGCCATCCTTCGCCGTCGAAGAAGGTCGCCGCTCTCATCAGCCGCCGATCTCGGTGCGCACGGTGTAGAGCTCGGGGAAGAAGGTCAGATCGAGGGCGCGCTGCAGGAAGCCCACGCCGCTCGAGCCCCCGGTGCCGACCTTCATGCCGATCGTGCGGGCGACGGTCTTGAGGTGGCGGAAGCGCCAGAACTGGAAGTTGTCTTCGAGGTCGACCAGGTCTTCGCAGGCTTCGTAGAGGTCCCAGTGATGCTGGTGGTTCTGGTAGATCTCGCGGATCGCGGGCACCAGCTCGGGCGTCTCGCGATAGGGGAGGCGCACGTCCCGGTCGAGGATCTCGGCAGGGATCGGCAAGCCGCGGCGCGACGCGTAGCGCAGGAACTCGTCGTAGAGGGTGGGCTTGTGCCACTCGGCGGTGAGCAGCGCGAGGTTGGCGGGGTGATCGCTGAAGACGCTCAGCATCTTCTCGTTCTTGTTGCCGAGCGCGAACTCGACCGCGCGGTACTGCACCGACTGGAACCCCGACGAGTTGCCGAGCGCGCCACGGAACTGCGCGTACTCGGTGGGGGTGAGCGTTGCGAGGATCGACCACTGCTGGGTCATGACGTCCTGGATGCGCTTGACGCGCGCGACGCGCTTCAGCGCCTCGCGCAGGTCATCGCTCGCGAGCAGCTCGCGGGCGGATGAGAGTTCGTGCAGCAGCTGCTTGAGCCAGAGCTCCGTGGTCTGGTGCTGGATGATGAACAGCAGCTCGTCGTGGTGCTCCGGGACGCTCACCGGATTCTGCGCGGTGAGCAGCTGGTCGAGCGACAGATACGACCCGTAGGTCATGCGTCCGGACAGATCGGTGACGATGCCGGCCTCGAGCTCGCGCTCGTTGTTCTCGGTGCTCATGGGGCGCTTCCTGTCGTGACGGACAGGTTAAACATATAACAATCGTGGCGAGCGTCACAATAGTGAAATGTCGGCCGGAACCCGCTCGGTCACACTCCGGGCGTGCGCGGGGGAGCGGTGCGACGCTGCCCGGGGGCGCCGATCGCCTCGAATGCCGCGGCGAGGCGCAGCAGTGCGGAGTCGTCATAGGCACGGCCGGCGAAGGTCAGGCCGATGGGCATGTCGATGTCGGCCATGAGGCCCATCGGCACCGTGACGGTCGGGATGCCGAGGTGACGCACGGTCAGGTTGCCGTTGGCGATCCAGGTGCCGTTGCGCCAACCGAGATCGGCGGACGCGGGGTTCACGTCCATGTCGGCGGGGCCGACGTCGGCGACCGCCGGGAAGACGACGGCATCGAGCTCGTGCTCGTCCATCCATTCCTCGAGGTCGACGCGACGGGTCTCTTCGAGTCCGCGCAGACCGTCGGGGAGCTCGGGCATGTCTTCGATTCCGACGCCCGGGTTGTCGCGCACCCAGGCCGGGTACTCGGCGATGTCGTCGTCGAAGCCGGTGTAGCGGTCGGGCAGCGCTCCTTCGGGGTGCGGGAAGATCGATGCCCCGTCGACTGCTGCGAGCGTGTGCAGCCGCGGGTCGCCGTTCGCCTGCAGGAAGTCCTCCCAGCCCCACGCCGACAGGTCGACGATCTCGCGCCGCAGGTACTCGGGCGACACGAGCCCGCGCGTCGCGATGGTGGGTGCGCCGGGTCTGTCGCCCTCGTAGTTCGACACCACGGGGAAGTCGACCTCGACCACCGTCGCACCGGCGGCCTCGAGATCGCGGCGCGCGGCCAGCCAGCGCTCGATCACCGAGGCGCGGGTCTCGATGCGCTGCCCCGTCGGGCCGCCGATGCCGGGCACGTCGGCCGTGCCGGCATCGGGATCCGCGTTGATGTACATGCGCGGGATGCCGATGCGCGCGCCGTCGAGAGCCGACCCCGCGTCGGCCAGGGCCGGGTACGACGTCGGGCGCACGTCGGACGACAGGGGCAGCGTCACCCACTGCTGCGCGCGCCAGAAGTCGCCGCGCACCTCGGCGTCGTCGGCGACGATCACGTCGAGGACTTCGAGCAGATCGGCCATCGTGCGGGCGTGCGGCACGACGACGTCCATCGTCGGCACGAGCGGCCAGTTGCCGCGGGTCGAGATCACGCCGCGTGAGGGCGTGTAGGCGCAGAGGGCGTTGTTGGTCGCGGGCCCACGGCCGCTCGACCAGGTCTCCTCGCCCAGGCCGAACGCCGCGAAGCTCGCCGCGGTGGCGGTGCCCGAGCCGTTCGACGATCCGGACGCGAAGGGCGCGGTCAGGAACTCGGCGCTATAGGGGCTCTCGGCGCGCCCGTAGACACCGCGCTGCATACCGCCGTTCGCCATGGGCGGCATGTTCGTCAGCCCGAGGCAGATCGCGCCGCCCGCACGCAGACGCTCGATCGTGAACGCGTCGCGCTGCGCGATGAGGTCGGCGAACGCAGGGCTGCCGGCGGCGGCGGTGAGCCCACGCACCAGATAGCTGTCCTTCGCCGTGTACGGGATGCCGTCGAGCGGACCGAGCGTCTCGCCGCGTGCGCGGCGGGCATCGGATGCCTCGGCCTCTGTGCGCGCATCGGGGTTGGCGACGACCACCGCGTTCAGTGCCGTCTCGGTATCGGGCCCGTCGTAGGCGTCGATGCGGGCGAGATAGGCGTCGACGAGCTCGACCGCGGTGGCTGCGCCGGTCTCGAGCGCTCGCCGCAGGTCGGCGATGGAAGCCTCGACGACGTCGATCATGAGTGCACCGCCACACTCGGCTGCTGCTGGGTGATGCAGTGGATTCCGCCGCCGCGGTCGAACAGCGGCCGGGCGTCGACCGTGACGACGCGACGACCCGGATACGCATCGGCGAGGATCTCTCTCGCCGTGGCGTCGGCCTGCTCATCACCGAAGCCGCAGGCGACGACGCCGTCGTTCGTGACCAGGTGATTGACGTAGCTCCAGTCGACGAACCCCTCGTCGTCGCGCAGGGTCGCCGGGGCGGGCAGGGCGATGATCTCGAATCGGCGACCGGCGGCATCCGTCTGCTCTGCGAGATGCGCGCGCAGCTCGCGCGTCACGGCGTGGTCGGGATGGTCGGGGTCCGGCTGGTCGTGGAGCAGCAGTCGGCCGGGAGAGGCGAGGGTGGCGACGATGTCGACGTGCCCGTTCGTGCCGAAGTCGTCGTAGTCGCGCGTGAGCCCTCGGGGCAGCCACACAGCCTTGGTCGCGCCGATCGTGCGTGCCATCTCGGCCTCGACGCGCTGCCTGTCGGCGAACGGATTGCGCCGTGGATCGAGTTGCACGGTGTCGGTGAGCAGCACCGTGCCCTCGCCGTCGACGTGTATGCCGCCGCCTTCGTTGACGAGCGTCGAGCTCACGAGCTCTGCGCCGACCGCGCCGGCGATGATGCGCGCATGCTGCGCCGCCTTCTGCCACTGCGCCCAGGCCGGTGCGCCCCAGCCGTTGAAGATCCAGTCGACGGCGCCGAGAACGCCGGGGCGGTGGTCGTCGATGACGAAGGTGGGGCCGGAGTCGCGCATCCAGAACTCGTCGACGGGTGCCTCGATGATGTCGATGCCGCTGCCCAGCATCCGCCGGGCGCGCGCGAGCTCGGCAGGGTCGACGATCATCGTGACCGGCTCGAACTCGGCGACCGCATGGGCGACGGCCGTCCAGGTGGCGTAGCCCTCTTCGCGCTCGGTGGAGGACTCGCCCAGGGTCGGGCCCTCGGCGGGGAACGCCATCCAGGTGCGGTCGTGCGGTGCGGTCTCGGCGGGCATGTGCCAGGCCATGATTGTCTCCCTCGCTGCTGATCTCGACCTCGCGGATGAGGAGTCATGATCGCTATTGAACACGTGATCAACGAGTGATACGGTAGCCCGTGATGAAGACGACGTCAAGAGCTGCCGCGCCACGCCGGCTGCCGCCCGAAGAGCGTGAGCGCTCGATCCTCGACGGTGCCGTGTCGCTGGCATCCGAGAGCGGACTCGAAGCTCTGACGGTGCGTGCCGTCGCCGCCAGGGTCGGCGTGACGCCGGCGCTGGTGGCGCACTACCGGCCCGTGATGGAGTCCTTCGTCGCCGAGGTGTTCACCGCGATCGTCGCCGCCGAGCGCGACGAGGTCATCGGCGCATACGACGACTCCGTCGACCTGCGCACGAACCTGCTGCGACTCATCGAGACGCTGCTCGACGACTCGCGCGACGACGTCGCCATGGTGTGGGTGCAGTCCTGGGCGCTCGGAGCACGCAATGAGGCTCTCGGCGCGCGAGTGCGGGCTGAGATGGACCTCTGGCACAGCGCCCTCGAAGACCTCATCGCCCGCGCCATCGCCGAAGACCCGGTGCTGGGGGTGGACGCCGGATCCTCGGCGTGGATGCTGCTGGCCATGGTCGACGGCATGAGCGCGCACTCACTGGTGCATTGGGCGCCTCGCGACCGGGCCGACCTCGCCCGCCGCACGCTCTCGGCGGTGCTCGATGCGCCGGTCGATGCGCCGACCATCCCTCTTTCGCCGAAGACGCCATCGCTCGCGAAGAACCACAGGTAAGGACAGCTCATGGGAGCAGAACGCATGCACGCGGCCTCGGCCGAATCGACGGCGATCGTCGACGCCGTGCTCGACTACTCGCGACGGCGGATGCTCGCGGCCGACGTGCCGCTCGACAAGCCGCAGACCCCGGCCGAGCTCAACCGGCTGGTCGGCACGACGATCACCGATGCAGGACTCGGCTCGCAGCGCGCGCTGAGCGTGTTCGAGCACATCCTCGCCCCGGCGTGCCTGACGACGAGCCACCCGTCATATCTGTCGTTCATCCCCACCGCGCCGACGATCGCATCGATCGCGTTCGACCTCGTGGTCTCGGCATCCGGTCTCTACGGCGGAAGCTGGCTGGAGGGAGCCGGTGCCGTGCACGCCGAGAACGAGGTGCTCTCGTTCCTCGCCTCCGAGTTCGGCCTTCCCGACACGGCGGGGGGAGTGTTCGTGCAGGGCGGCACGATCGGCAATCTGTCGGCGCTGGTCGCCGCTCGCGAGGCCGCGAAGGCGAAGCTGCTCGACGCCGGCAGGGAGCTGCCCCGCCGGTGGAAGATCGTGTGCAGCGTCGAGGCGCACTCCTCGAACAAGTCGGCGGCGAAGGTCATGGATGCCGACGTGCTGCTCGTGCCCGCGGGTGACGACGGCGTGCTGCGGGCGGATGCCGTGCGCGAGGCGCTGAGCGAGCACGGCGACGAGATCTGCGCTGTCGTGGCGACCGGCGGATCGACGAACTTCGGAATCGTCGATGACATCGCCGGCATCGCCGCGCTCAAAGACGACTTCGACTTCTGGCTGCACATCGATGGCGCCTACGGCCTCACCGCGATGCTCGCTCCCGAGGCGCGGAGCATCTTCGCGGGGGTGGAGCGCGCCGACTCGGTCATCGTCGATCCGCACAAGTGGCTCTTCGCGCCGTTCGACTGCTGTGCGCTGATCTACCGCGACCCCGATGCGGGCCGCCGTGCGCACACTCAGCACGCCGAGTATCTCGACACCCTGACCGACGCGGGCGATTTCAGCCCCTCGGACTACTCGATCCAGCTGACGCGTCGCCCCCGCGGGCTCCCGCTCTGGTTCTCCCTCGCCACCTACGGCGTGACCGCCTATCGCGAGGCCGTGAGCGCGACCCTCACCCTCACGAAGACGATCGCCGACGAGATCGCGGCCCGCCCCGAGCTGCGCCTCGTACGTGATCCGCAGCTCTCGGTCGTCGTCTTCGAGCGCGTGGGCTGGGAGCGTGAGGATTACGACCGGTGGTCCGACGAGCTGCTCGACTCGCAGCGGGCATTCGTCGTGCCGAGTTCGCACCGCGGACGCCCGAACACGCGGTTCGCGATCCTCAACCCGCTCACGACCTTCGACGACCTGGTGGGGATCCTCGACACGATGAAGCTCGACGCGATGGAGTAAGACGCGATGGAGTAAGACGCCGAGCCGCGCTCAGCGCGTGGTGTGCGCGTTCAAGAAGTCGATCGTCTCCTGCAGCGCGGTCTGCGCGTCGGGCATGTCGAGGTGGAACTGATACTCGTGCGGCAGCGCGGGCTCGTGCGGCGCCGGCCAGAACAGGGTCGTCACGTCCACACCGAGCGCATCGAGGCGCTTCGCCATCGGAATGGACTGCAGCCAGGTGAGCCCATCGCCGTTGCCGCCCGAGATGTAGGTCGTGGGGAAGTCCTCGGTGACCCAGTCGATCGTCGACATCGTGGAGCCGGTCGAATCCTCCGCCCACGTCTTTGTTCCGGCGTACGCCCACATCGACGTCTTGAGTCCCCAGCCGGCCACCCCATCGAGTGCGGCGAGGGCCGAGAGGTCGTAGACGCCGCAGTTCAGCACGGCCGCCACCACCTGGTCCTTCGTCAGCGCGGGGGTGATGCTCATGATCTCGGCGTAGTCGGGACTCGTCATGAGCGTCGCCATCTGGCTGGCGAGCTGACCGCCGGCCGAGTCCCCGGCGAGCACGATCTGGTTCGGGTCGACGCCGAGCTCGTCGGCATGCTCGTCGATGTAGGCGAGAGCGTCGTTGAGCTGGTGCACCGCCAGCGGATACACCCCCTCCGGGCCGATGGTGTAGTTGACCGCGATCGTCGTGTATCCCTCGGCGGCGAGGATGCGCAGGTACGGGTCGACGTTCTCCTTCGAGCCCGAGATCCAGGCCCCGCCGTGGATCCAGACGACCGTCGGGAGCGGGCCGGTGGCGGATGCCGGAGTGAAGACGTCCATCGTCGTGTCGGCACCGCCGTCGGCGTAGGCGACATCGAGCTTCTCGGTGAGCTTCGTGTCGGGCACGTGCTTGTCCATCTCGGCGGCGGTCTCGTCACCGCCCTTGGTGAACACGGCGCGGATCAACATGGCGGACGGCCAGGGCGTGAGCGCCCCGACGATGGCGATCACCGCGGTGACGGCGACGATCAGCGCGAGAGCGACCTTCGTGCGATGCCACGGGCGACGAGCCCTCTTCGGGTGGACGGTCTCGCGTTCGGGCGTGCTCGCGGTCATGGAAACCCCTCTCCGCGCATCATCTTGGCAGTATTCCGGTCTGATTCGGCGTAGGCCCGGCACAGACCGTCCGCTGCGCGACATCGTGTGCGCTTAGGTTGAATCAGGGTGCTCACCGCGATCGCGGGTGCCCCCTCGAACGTCTCTGGAGTTCCCGATGTCCCCCTTCGTCTCTGCCGGCCGCGTCTCTGCGCGCTCCCGGTTCCGCGCGTCCCACACGGGCACCGACCGCAGGAGAACGGTGGCGCTGCGGTGACCACGACCGTCGGCGGGGTCTTCCGCGAAGGCGTCTGGGGCCGTGGGCGTCGGGCGCGCGCCGCCGTCTCGATCGCCGGATTCTGCGGGCATCAGCTCGCCGAGGTCATGGTCCCCGTGGCTGTCGGCGTCGTGATCGATCGCGCGATCGCGCCGGGCGACCCGGTGGCACTCGGGTGGGCGCTGGCGTTCCTCGTAGTGGTGTTCGCCGTTCTCATCGTCTCGTGGCAGGTCGGCGACCGTGCGGGCACCCAGGTCTATGCGCAGGGCGAGCACGTGCTTCGTCAGGGAATCGTCGGTCTCGCGCTGCGCCGTCGCACGCGGCGCCCCGCGGGGGAAGTGCTCACGATCTCCTCCTCGGATGCGGGCGAGACGGCCGGCTTCTTCTGGGTCATCGCCGAGCAGGCCGCCGCCGCGACCGCCGTGCTGGTCGCGTGCACCACGCTGCTCGTGATCGCCTGGCCGCTCGCCGTCGCGGTCGTGATCGGCACGCTCGTGCAGGCGTTGCTCGTGCACGTGGTGAGCGGCGGGCTGCGGCGCCGCGGATACGAGGCGCAGAAGCAGGCCGCACGGCTGGATGCGGTCAGCACCGACTTCGCCACCGGACTGCGCGTGCTCGGCGCGCTCGGCGGCGCGTCGCGGGCGACGGAACGCTACGTCGTCGAGAGCGCCGTCGCCGCGGAGGCCGCGTATCGCGCCGAGAAGGCCGCGGCTGGTCTCGCGGCGCTGAATCTGCTCGTCAGCGGTCTCGCCTTCACGGGAATCGCGGTGCTCGGGGGATGGCTGGCGCTCGACGGCGTCATCACGATCGGCGGCTTCGTCACCGCGATGGGCCTGGCGCAGACCATCCGCGGACCCCTGCAGTCGCTCGGCTACCTGCCCGCACAGATCGCTTCGAAGCACGGGTCGGCGACCCGCATCGCGGAGTTCTCGACCGAGGCGGGCGCGGTGACGGATGCGGTCGCGGTGCCGCGTGCGGAGGGGATCGCCGCGACACGCACCGCCGGAGACTCCGCCATCGCCGCCCGGCTGACGGTGGAGGGAACGACCATCGACATCGCACACGGCCGGGTGACCGGGATCCGTGCCGATCCCGATCGGATCGTGGATCTCGCCCGTCTCTTCGGTGGGCTTCGCACGCCCACAGCGGGCGAGCTCGTCATCGGCCACATCGACGCGACGCACCTCGGTCATGACGGGCTGCGCGTCGAGGTCTTCGCCCCGCCGCACGACGCGGCCGTGTTCACCGGAACCGCGGCAGAGAACATCTCGGCGCGGATCGATCACACGCATCTCGAGGCGGCAGCCTTCGACGAGGTCGTGCATCGGCTTCCCGGCGGACTCGACGAGAAGGTGGGCGAGCGCGGGCTGCGGCTGTCGGGCGGTCAGCGTCAGCGGCTTCTGCTCGCACGGGCCCTGCATCAGCCGCAGGGGCTGCTGGTGCTGCACGAGCCGACCACCGCGGTCGACCCGATCACCGAGGCCCAGGTGGCCGCCGGACTCGCCGCCGAGGGGCGCACGATCGTCCTTCTCACCGACCGGGCCTCGCTGCTGTCGAGCTGTCACCGGGTGCACGATCTGAGGGGAGTGGGTGCATGAGCGACTCGAAGCTGCCCATCGCATCGCGGCGGAAGACGGCACGCGGCCTGCTCGCCGCAGTCGGCCATCGGCGCGCCCTCGCGGTCTTCGCCGTCCTGACCCTGTGCGCGGGAGTGGGCGCCACGCTCGTCGCGCCGTGGATCATCGGTCTGATGGTCGACGACATCGTCGCCGGAGGCGCGTCGATGCTGCCCTTCGGGCTGGCGCTGACGGCATCGATCGCGGCCGGAGCCGGAGTGACGTGGGCGGGCCGTGTGCTGCTCGCGCGACTCGGACAGGGCACGATCCGCGAGGTCCGCGAGGCGGCGTTCCGCACGGCGCTCGCCCAGCCGACGGCGCGCATCGAGGCAGCGGGCACTGGCGACCTGGTCGCGCGGCTCTCGGGTGACGTTCGCGCAGTCGGGCAGGTCGTCGAAGAGGCGCTCCCCGCGTTCCTCTCGGCGCTGTTCAGCATCGTGCTGAGCCTGCTCGGGATGGGACTCATGGACTGGCGCTTCGCGCTCGCCGCGCTGGCGGCAGCTCCCATCCAGTTCTTCTCGCTCCGATGGTTCCTGCGACGCTCGGCGCCGATCTATCGCGAGCATCGCGTCGTCGTGGCCGAGCGCAGCCAGCGCACGATCGAAGCCGTGCGGGGAGTCGACACCGTGCGCGCCCTGCGCAGCGAGCAGCAGCATCTCGAGCGCATCGCCGAGGCGAGTGAGGAGGCGATCGCGCTCGAAGTGCGAGCCACCGGAGTGCGCAACGACTTCAACGTCTTCCTCAACGGCGCCGAGCTCGTGGGACTCTCGGCCGTGCTCGTGGTCGGCTACCTGCTGGTCACCGGCGGTCAGGTCGAGCTGGGCGCGGCGACCGCCGCGTCCCTGTACTTCCTCGGGCTCTTCGGGCCGATGGGTGCGCTGCTGTTCCGCATCGACGAACTGCAGGATGCCGGGGCCAGCCTCGCGCGCCTGTTCGGCGTCATCGGCATGCCATCACCGGTTCGTCGCGACGCGGGCGAGCGGCCCATGGCCCGTGTGGCGCGCCGAGGAGCGATCGAGGTCGACCGGCTCGGCTTCGCGCACCGCGCTGACCACCGCGACCTCGACGCGGTGTCGATGTCGGCCGCGCCCGGCGAGAGGATCGCGATCGTCGGCGCGAGCGGGGCGGGCAAGACCACTCTCGCCCGCATACTCGCCGGGGCGCTTCCGGTGGGCGAGGGAGCCGTGCGCCACGACGGGATCGGGATCGAGCACTGGCATCCGCATGACCTGCGCGATGCCGTCGTGATGCTCAGCCAGGAGCCGCACGTCTTCGCCGGCCCCGTACGAGACGACCTCGCGCTGTTCAGCGATGCCGACGACGAGCGGATGCGGGCCGTGATCACGCAGCTCGGCGCGGACTGGATCCTGCGGCTGCCCGAGGGCCTCGACACCGAGATCGGCGAGGCGGGGCATCCGCTCACTCCGGGGCAGTCCCAGCACCTCGCCCTCGTGCGGGTGGCGCTGTCGGCGGCATCCGTCGTGATCCTCGACGAGGCGACGGCCGAGGCAGGCTCTGCGGACTCGAAGATGCTCGACGAGGCGTCGTCGGGTGCGATCGGCGACCGCACCGGCATCGTGATCGCGCACCGGCTGAGTCAGGCCATGACCGCCGACCGGATCCTCGTGATGAGAGATGGACGGGTCGTGCAGTCCGGGACCCACGACGATCTGGTCGCGGCGTCCGGTCCGTATGCCGAACTGTGGGAGGCCTGGACCGCCTGGTGAGGCGGTGCTGAGGCGGTGGTGAGGGCGGTGATCAGGCGGCGGTCAACCCGGCGATGATGCGGTGGAGCGCGTAGTCGAACGCCTCATCCACGTCTCCGCCGAGACGGAAGGCGCCGGCGAGCTCCATCTGCAGGAACCCGGTCGCCCAGGCGGTGAAGAGTCGGGCGGCGTCCAGCGCGTGCTCGGGGCCGACGAGGTGGGTGCAGGCGCGCAGGACCGGAGCGGAGGTGCGATGAAGCGACTCTTCGGGGGCCGCGGCTGTGAAGAGCAGACGGAACGACTCCGGGTGCGCGTGAGCGAAGCCGCGGTACACGGTGGCCAGAGCGGCGAGTTCGTCGCCGGCATTCTCGAGGCGGCTCGTGAGCTCGGCGGCAGATGCCTCCGCGACCGCGGACATCAGCGCGTCACGATCTCGGATCCGCTTGTAGAGCGACGGCGCCCGCACGCCCACGCGCTCTGCGACCGCCTGCATCGTGAGGCCCGCGGGGCCTCTGGATTCGAGGATGTCGCGGCCGGCGGCGACGATGGCGACGAGTGAGGTTCGTTCGGGCGTCGGCATCCTGATCTCCTTGATAGCTATTGACACTAGCCATGATAGCTACGTAAGGTAGCCATCGTCAATCATCCTTCGGAAGGAACGGTCATGAAGCTCGCACCGCACCTGCATCGGCTGGGCAACGACATCGTCGCGTCGTACCTGATCGACCTGCCCGAGGGGATCACGCTCGTCGACGCCGGTCTGCCGGGCCACTGGAACGACCTGCGGCGGACGCTGGCAGAGCTCGGCCGCCCGCTGTCTGACATCCGAGGGCTCGTCCTCACGCACGGCGACAGCGACCATATCGGGTTCGCCGAGCGGCTGCGCAGCGAAGCGGGGGTGCCGGTCTTCGTCCACGCGGCCGACGCGCACCGGGTGCGCACGGGGGAGAAGCCGAAGACTCCGATGGGGCCTGCCCGGATCGGTCCGATGCTGGGCTTCCTCGCGTACGGGGTGCGCAAGAACGCGCTGCGCACCCGTCACGTCTCGGAGGTCGTGGAGGTCGAAGACGGGCAGATCCTCGCTCTGCCCGGATCGCCCGTCGTCATCGGGATGCCGGGGCATTCGCCCGGGAGCATCGCCGTGCACGTTCCCGGGGCGGACGCGGTCTTCGTCGGCGATGCGCTGACCACCCGCCATGTGCTGACGGGGCGGGTCGGTGCTCAACCGGCACCGTTCACGGACGAGCCCGAACGGGCGCTCGCCTCTCTCGACAGGCTGGCAGGCGTCTCGGCGTCCTGGGTGCTGCCCGGGCACGGAGCGCCGTGGAACGGGTCGCCCGCCGACATCGCCGCGGCCGTGCGCGCGGCCTAGGTCGGCTCGGTCAGCGCGCCGCGAGCACTGCGGCCGTGTCGGTGATCGTGATCTGGGGCGGGTAGAGCCCCATGACCTGCATCGCGGCCTCGTGATTCGACGCCGTCGACCCCGCGCACGCGTCGGCGACGACCGTGACGTGCGCTCCGGCATCCGCCGCGGCCAGTGCCGTCGAGATGACGCAGCAGTCCGTCGCGACGCCCGTGAGCACGACATGAGCGCCACGACCCACGATCGCCTCGATGTCGCCGCCCCACTTGCCGAACGTCGGCAGATCGAGCGTCGGATGCGGCGACAGGCCGATTGCGTCGGGAACGAGGTCGAACAGAGGATCGTCAGCGGGCTGATCCGCGAACGGCCACGCGGCGAAATACGTGCCCCAGGACGTCGAGCGGTCGGCGGTCGGCATCCAGCGCGTCACGATCACCCGATCGCCGAACGACGCGGCCAGCTCGCGGATGCGGGGGATCACGTCGGCGAAGAACGGCGATCCCCACGCCGAGTCGGGCGAGGCGAAGATCGCCTGCGGGTCGATCACGACGAGCCAGGAACCCTCGTCCGCCTCGGTGGTGCCGAGGGTCACGCGGTCTGCTCCTGGCGACGGATCCTGCCGGCGCGGGCGAACCAGGTCACGACGAACGACAGCACCAGCGCGAAGAACACCCCCAGGTTCGCGTAGGCCCAGTCGCCGTCGACTCCGCCGACGAGTCCGAGCAGGTACCCCTGCCAGTTGTTCCAGGGGGCGGCGTCGGCGAAGCCGTTGAGCACGAATCCCCATCCGATCACGCTGGCCACCACCATCGTGCCGATCGAGATCCAGTCCCAGGCTCCGTAACGGCCGCGGCTGTCGAACAGGGCCGCATCGTCGTAGTCCTTCTTGCGACGCAGGATGTCGGCGATCAGGATGCCGGCCCACGATGCCAGCGGCACGCCCAGTGTGATCAGGAAGCTCTGGAACGGACCGAGGAAGTCGGTGGCGAAGAACACCACGTAGATCGTTCCGATGGTCAGGATCACACCGTCGATCGCCGCGGCGGACGGGCGGGGGATGCGGATGCCGAGGCTCAGCAGCGTGAGACCCGACGAGTAGATGCCGAGCACGGCACCCGAGACGAGCGCGAGCACGGCGGTGAGCAGGAACGGCACGAGGACCCAGACGGGGAGGATCGTCGCGAGCGCGCCGATCGGGTCGGCCTGCACCGCCGCGAACAGGTCGTCGTTCGACCCGGCGAGCAGCAGGCCGAACACCACCAGGATGACCGGCGCCACAGAGCCGCCGATCGTGTTCCACGCGACGATCGCGCCGTCGGATGCCGTGCGCTTCTGGTAGCGCGACCAGTCGGCCGCGATGTTGATCCAGCCGAGGCCGAACCCGGTCATCACCATGACCAGCGCCCCGATGACCTGTCCGAGACCGCCGTCGGGCCGGGCCATGACGGCGGCGATGTCGATGCTCGGGGCGGCGAGGATGATGTACAGGATGGTCACGGCGCCGGTGACCCAGGTGAGCACCGACTGCAGCTTCATGATCGTGTGGTACCCGAGCACGGAGGCTGCGACGATGAGCGCTGCGACGATGACGGTCGCGGTGATCTTCAGCGCGATGCTGTCTCCGTCGCCGCCGAGCTGGGTGATGACGGTGGCCGTGGCGAGCACGGCCATGATGGCGAGGAACGTCTCCCAGCCGATGGAGGTCAGCCACGAGACGATGCCGGGCACCTTCTGCCCCTGCACGCCGAAGGCGGCGCGCGAGAGCACCATGGTCGGCGCCGACCCGCGCTTGCCGGCGATCGCGATCAGCCCGCACAGCAGGAACGACACCACGATGCCGATGACCGACACGATGGTCGCCTGCCAGAACGAGATCCCGAAGCCGAGCACGAACGATCCGTACGACATGCCGAACACCGACACGTTGGCCGCGAACCACGGCCAGAACAGGTCGCTCGGCTTCGCCGTGCGCTCGGATTCGGGGATGATCTCGATGCCCGCGCGCTCGATGAGAGCAGGCTTGATGTCCGTCATGCCATCATCCTGGCACTGCGGATGCCTGGCGGGGCTCAGCCGGCGAAGAATGCTCCCGCGACGCGGGCCAGGTCGTGCAGGTCCGAGACTCCGGCGAGCTCGCGCGCCGAGTGCATCGACAGGATCGGGATGCCGACGTCGACCGTGCGGATGCCCAGGCGCGTCGCCGTGATCGGACCGATCGTCGAGCCGCACCGCACATTGTTGTTCGAGACGAACTCCTGCGTGACGACGTCGGCCGCGTCGCACCAGTCACGCCACGCGGCGGAGCCGAGGGCGTCCGTCGCGTACCGCTGGTTGGCGTTGAGCTTGAGGATGGGACCCGAGCCCAGCACCGGCTGCACGACGGGGTCGTGCTTGTGCACGTAGTTGGGGTGCACCGAATGGCCCACGTCGCTCGACAGGCACCATGACGCCGAGAAGGCGCGGCGGCGTTCGGAGGCGTCTGCGCCGAGAGCGTCGTACACGCGGCCGAGGATGTCTTCGAGGAACGGCCCCGCCGCACCGGAACGCGAGTTGGAGCCGAGCTCCTCGTGGTCGAATGCGGCGAGCACGGCGATGGGGCCGGTCGACGGGTCGCCGAGATCCTCGAGCGCCACGACCCCCGCGTGCACGGAGGCGAGGTCGTCGAGACGCCCCGACGCGAAGAAGGCATCGTCCTTGCCGAACACCGCGCCGCGCGCGGTGTCGGCGATCACGACGTCGTAGCCGCGGATGTCGGATGCCGAGACGCCGGCGGAGTCTGCGAGCTGCGCCAGGATGTCGTCCTGAGTCGGGTCGCCGAGGCCCCAGACGGGCTGCGTCTGGAACTGCTTGTCGAGCGCCAGACCGCTGTTCGCCTCGCGGTCGAGGTGCACGGCGAGCTGCGGCAGGCGCAGGAGCGCACCCGTGTCGGCCAGCACGACGCGGCCGTCGGAGAGAGCGAGGCGTCCGGCGAGGCGAAGCTCGCGGTCGAGCCAGGAGTTCAGCAGCGGACCGCCGTAGACCTCGACGGCCGCCTGCAGCCAGCCCTTCGAACCGGTGGTCGGCTGCGGCTTGAGCTTGAATCCGGGGGAGTCGGTGTGCGCGCCGAGCACGTGTGCGGGGGTGACGGCCGTCGCATCCGCCGGAATCGTCCACGCGATGGCGGCACCGTCGCGGACGACGACGTAGCGGCCCCCTGGTGTCACGTTCCACGCGTCCTGCTCGGCGAGACGTGCGAAGCCTGCCTGCTCCAGGCGCCTGGCCACCTCTGCGGCGGCGTGATAGCTCGAGGGTGAGGCGGCGACGAAGTCGGCGAGGTCCTCGGCGTGGGCGAGTGCATCCGGGGTGACGGGCATGAGCGACCTTCCTGAAGGGGGTCCTTCGATCGTAATCGGCTCGGTCGGGCGTCGATCGCGGCCGGTCCGTCACCGGCGACGGCCGCTCCCATCCAATATGACCGGAATACCGGTATCGATTCGGTATCGGCGCCCGATACGGGACTGAATCCAAGACACCCCCACAGTTTGGGTCGGATCGCGAGGTGTGTCGTTCCGAACGATGCGGGGAGACCTCGGGGGAGAAAAGCAGGGTTCAGCTGTGTCATGACATGCTCACTCATCCATTCGGCGCGCCCTGGCGGGGGCGACGGCAGCACTGGGACGCCAACGCCGTGCGCACCTGGAATCTGTCGCCCGTCGCGTTCATGGTCGGCACGATGCTGCTCGAGATCCCGTTCTACTCGATCGGCGTGCGCGGGCGATGGGCGGCCGTGCGCACGCTCGGCCGCACGCAGTGGAGGCGCATCGTGGCGTTCAGCATCCTGTCGCCGCTGTCGTACATCCTCGTGCTGACCGCCATTCAGATCGCGCCCGTCGCCCTCGTCGCCCCGCTGCGCGAGGTCAGCGTCGTGCTGGTCTCGCTGTTCGGTGTCTTCGCGCTGAAGGAGAGCGGGCCGGGATGGCGGATCGCCGCATCCGCCGTGGTCGCCGCCGGGATCGTGATGCTCGCGCTGTAGGAAGATCGGGTGCCGGGTGCCGGGTGCCGGGTGCCGGGTGCCGGGTGCCGGGTGGCGGGTGCCGGGTGCCGGTTGCCGGGTGCCGGGTGCCGGGGGAGTGCGACCTGTCGAGAGGGTGATTGGATGGGTGCTGTGTCAGTCGTGTGGAGTCTTCGAGCGAGCGATCCATCGGATGCTCGGTGGATGGCGGAGCTGAGGGCGATCGTCATGC
>Ga0308166_1001189_pt1 | contig 28763 bp, 36 predicted proteins | sample PhyCR2_2_FD_202137 | JGI IMG/M metagenome (GOLD analysis project Ga0308166, IMG submission 202137) | Phyllosphere microbial communities from UC Gill Tract Community Farm, Albany, California, United States - DLSLCC.R2 | ecosystem: Host-associated > Plants > Phyllosphere > Unclassified | place... | reverse complement strand
CAACTCCACTCAGAAGTACTCATACCTATGTTGTAAGTGTCTACCATGTCCCCGAACAAGTGTTCATGATGTCCCCGGTCTGTACAGGGAGAGGGTTAGGGTGAGGGGTATCACTACTCCAGCAGCCCACGTTGGCGCAGCGTGAATCGGGTCGCCTCGTTCAGGTCGTAGCTGGCCAGTTCTTCCTTCCGCACCCAGGCATATTCTTCAAACTCATCGTTAAGCGTGATGGTGCGGTTGGCCGCGTGGCAGTCAAAAATCAGGTAAATCATATAGATCTGCTCTTTGCTGCCGTCTGCATAGGTTTTCACCCGCACGTCGTCACGAAACGTCCAGGGTTGAATGCGGTCCAGCACCAGATCGCTACCCAATTCTTCACTGACTTCACGACGCAACGCCTGCTCGATGGTTTCTCCTGGCTCGGTACCACCGCCGGATAGCGCCCACTGGCCGGGGAAAACCCCTTTATGGGCCGCCATTTTGCATAGCAGATAGGCGTTATCGTTTTCAATTAACGGGCAAACAATTATACGTTGACGCATCGTAACTCCATGTTTCAAGGGCATCATAGTGGTGCAACGCATTATACGCCAGTCAGCAGGTGGGAGTTGTTAATTCTCATGAGTGGGAACGGGGGATGAGAACCGCGATCCTCATCCCGCTGGCTTACAGTTTGGCCCGGTACTCGTCTTCCAACCGGCTCATTGAGGCCCAGAACGGGCTTGGTGTCCGCTCCAGCAGGCGATCGGCCAGCAGATCCAGATGGGTATGCCAGCCGCTGGCGACGCTGAGCAGGGTCTCGCGGTTGGCCAGGCGGCGATGGGTAAGGGTCAACAGCACCTTATCCTCTTGCTCGGTCAGTTCAATAGTGACTTCAGAAGGGCGGGCTTCCCCTGTTTCTGCCCAGGTAAAGCTCACCAGGCGTGGTGGCAGAATGCAGGTGATATGACCCATCTGGGCAATTTTACCAGCACAGGATTTGTATTTTGCCGGCGGTTTTTCATCCACACCGGCCAAATCGGCATTGCAGAACAGCAGCTCGATCTTGGCCCCGACCTGCATGGGCATCTCACCGGCGGCCAGCCAGCTGGCACGTTTATCCGATTCGATCAGGTAGGCCCAGACGCGTTTGAGCGGGCCGGGCAGCAGCCGCTGGATCCGCAGCGTACCGGTTTCAATAATCATACCGTAGTCGTTCATGGGTTCACTCCGTCGGAGGATGCGAGTCGGCCTGCAGCAGCGCTTGTTCTAGCGCGTCCAGCCGCTCATTCCAGAAATGTTCGTAGGTTTGCAGCCACTGCATGGCCTGCACCATTGGCTCGGGAGCGAGCCGGCAGATATGGTTTCTTCCCTGCACGGTGCGTTGCACCAGCCCGGCAAGCTCCAGCGCTTTGATATGCTTGGAAGCTCCGGCAAACGACATCTCGAACGGCGCCGCCAGTTCACCGATGCTGTGTTCGCCTTCGGCCAATGTGCGCAGAATGGCGCGCCTTGTCGGGTCGGCCAGTGCGTGGAAAATGGCGTCCAGCGGTGAGGAAGATAATTTAACCATATGGTTAAATATAGAACGTCAGCGTCAATACTCAACTGGTTCGTTGAATATTTTTTAATCTTGTCACATTAAAAGTGTGGGTATGACTTTACGCCGGGGGACGATCGAGCATAGTAAGGGCGACTTTCACCGCTTTTTCCAGCCGGGCACGGCTCACACCATCCCGAGCCTGAACGGACAAGCCATGCAGGAACGCCGCAAAATAATCGCCAAGGCTTTCTGCATCGGTGTTGGCGGGCAGTTCACCAGCCTGAATCGCAGCCTGTAATCTGTCGATAATGCCTTGGGTGCGTTGTTGGCGATGCTCCATCAACCAGCGCATGACGCCCTGATTATCTTCACTGACGCTGACCGCAGATGAAACCACCATGCATCCTTGGGGAAATTCACCGTGGCTGTAGAGGGCAACGGCGTCGAGCAGCATCTGTTTGATGGCTTCACGCACACTGGCCTTTTCTTCGAAAGCGCGCTCGGCAAAGCCGCCTTCGTGGGCTTCGTAGTGTGCTATCGCTTCACGAAACAGTAGCTCTTTCGAACCAAAGGCCTTGTAGATCCGTGCCGAAGCAATGCCCAGTTCGGCCACCAGGTCGGACATCGAGGTGCCTTCAAATCCCTGCCGCCAAAACAGGTTCCGTGCTTGTAATAGGGCCTGTTCACGATCGAACTCTCTGGGTCTGCCTGCCATCGTCATCTTCTCCGGTGATTTATCCGCGGGCTACAGGATCGCTTAAATGGCGGATAACGCCAACGAATTTCAAAATCCTCTTGCCGATGATTGGATTTAAGTCTATTGTTTGTCAATCGACAAACAATAGGAAAGACGATGAAAACGATAAAAGGCCCCAGCCTGCACCTAGCCCAATTTAGTGATGCTGCTCCCCCGTTCAACAGCCTGCCAGCGATTGCCGCCTGGGCAAAAGAGACCGGCTTTAAAGCTTTGCAGATCCCCGCGTGGGATAGCCGTTTGTTTGATGTGAAAACGGCGGCGGAAAGTCAAAGCTATTGCGATGACATCACCGGCATGCTGGCGCAGCACGGCCTGGTGATTAGCGAATTGACCACGCATATTTTTGGCCAACTGATGGCAGTGCATCCAGCTTATGATGCGCTATGCGATAGCTATGTACCGGAGGGGCTGCGTGGCGATCCGCTAGGGCGAACGCTTTGGGCCAAAGAAAACCTGCTGTTGGCGGCAAAAGCATCGGCCCGCTTAGGCCTGACTGAAATGGGCACCTTCTCCGGTTCGTTGGCTTGGCCCTACCTGTTTCCATTTCCGCAACGGCCAGCAGGGCTGATTGAAACGGCCTTCGATGAGCTGGCCAAACGGTGGTTACCGGTGCTCGACGCCTGTGATGAGCAGGGCATCAACCTGTGTTATGAGATCCACCCCAGCGAAGATCTGCATGATGGCATTACCTTTGAAATGTTCCATCAGCGCGTTGCGGCTCATCCACGCTGCCAAATGCTGTTCGATCCCAGCCATTTCGTGCTGCAACAGCTCAACTATCTGGAATTTATCGATATCTATAAAGATCACATCCATATGTTTCACGTTAAGGATGCAGAATTCAATCCAAGTGGTCGGCAGGGGATTTACGGCGGCTATCAATCCTGGGCGGATCGTGCAGGGCGATTCCGTTCATTAGGGGATGGGCAGGTGGACTTTAAAGGCATCTTCTCCAAACTGACGCAGTACGATTATGCCGGCTGGGCCACGCTCGAATGGGAATGCTGCCTGAAGCATCCACAAACCGGGGCCGAAGAAGGCGCCGCGTTTATCCGCAATCATATTATTCCGGTCACGAATAAAGTGTTCGATGACTTTGCCGGTGCGCCGGTCAACCAACAACAAATCAACGCCTTGCTGGGCATTCGCTAACCTCTGGAGCACCTTATGACTATGCTGACTCACGGGCCATTATCCAATGGGCTCGAGGCCGAACACGTCTATATTAAAATCAACGGCCAGCGTATTCACTGCGCCATCGCCGGAAGTGGGCAACCGGTGCTGCTGATCCCTGGCTGGCCACAAACCTGGTACACCTGGCGTTATGTCATGCAGGCGCTTGCCAATGCGGGCTTTCAGGCTATTGCTGTAGATCCTCCTGGTATAGGAGACTCGGACAAACCTCTTGGAGCCTATGACACCGGCAGCGTTGCCGAAAAACTCCATCAGGTCATGATGCAGCTGGGGCATCAGCGCTATGCGGTAATCGGCCATGATATTGGCATGTGGTTGGGTTATGCGTTGGCCAGCGATTACCCTCAGGCGGTTAGCAGGCTGGTGCTGACCGAAGCGGTGATCCCCGGTTTGGCAGAAGCACCACCGATCTTTGTTCCTGCCGAGGACAACATCTTCCTGTGGCATTTTATGTTTAACCAGTTAACCGACCTGCCCGAAGCCCTGACCACTGGCCGAGAGGCTGAGTATCTGGGGTACATTTTCAACCGCTGGTCTTACCGGCGCGATCGAGTCGCTGCAGATACCTACATCGCGGCTTACTCGGTGCCTGGTAGCTTGCGGGCCGGTTTTGATTATTATCGGGCCATTCCTGAGACCATTCGACAAAACCAACAGCGGGCTAAAACGCCTCTAACGATGCCGGTGATGACGATTGGCGCAGAACATGCAACACGCGATGCCCCCTTCCTTACCTTGGAGGGTAAGGCTCGTCAACTCCAAGGGGAAGTGGTGCCTGGCTGTGGGCATTTCATTACCGAGGAGTGCCACGAGGAATTTATCGCCCTGATCCTGCCTTTTTTACAGAAGGGTAAAGTCCATGCCGCTGGATAAGCAGATCGCGCTATTTTTGCAGCAACAGGCCGATGCGCCCGCACCATCCTCACTGGAAGAGCTACGTGCGCAAACGGCAGTTGGGTTACAGCGCTTGCAGGGGGCACCCCAGCCCGTCAAAAAAATAATGGCGTTCCACCTCCCGGTTGGCGGCGGGCAAACTATTAGCGTGCGAGGTTATATTCCCCTAAATGCGCCAGAGGATAGGCCGCTTCCGGCGATGGTGTTCGCTCACGGTGGCGGATGGTGTCTGGGCTCGCTTGACGTTTACGATGGACCTTGCCGCGCGTTGGCAAATGCCACTGGGCGAGTGATCCTGTCTGTCGACTATCGCCTGGCACCGGAATTTCCTTTCCCGACGCCGTTGTATGACGTTTATCAGGTGCTATGTTGGGCCTCGGAACAAGCAGCGCAAATCGGCATTGACCCTCTGCAAATTGCGCTTGGCGGGGATAGTGCGGGGGGCAACCTGGCGGCTGCGGCAGCTCTGATGACCAGGGATCGTTCAGGGCCAGCCGTAGAACACCAATACCTGCTTTACCCTGCATTGGATAGCGAGATGGCCATGCCCAGCTTTGCCGCATATGGTGAAGGTTTCTACCTGACGCGGGAGATCATGGGGTGGTGCTGGGCCAATTACCTAGGGCAGGATACCGACGCTCGCGAGCCTTACGCTTCTCCTTGGTATGCGTCAACGCTGGCGGGCTTACCACCAGCGACGATCCTGGTGTGTGAATACGATCCGCTGCGGGATGAAGGTGAGCGCTATGCACAGCGATTGCATCAAGCCGGCGTTAAGGTGAATTGCCAGCGTTTACCTGGGATGGTGCACGCTTGTATGCATATGACCGGCTTAACCCCGGCTGCCCAGGTTTTATTTACTGTGCTGGAGAAATTGCCTTAGTTCTTGCTGACCGCCAGGGAAGGCGGGACAACGTGGTATTAAAATGATAAACCTAGTGTTGCCGAGTCATTATCAGCCCGGCGTATGCCAACCTTAAAACGTAACAGGAGCCAGGGAAGTGCAAGGTGTGCCAGAACAGTTTCCGTTTGAGAAAGATCGCGCCCAGTTTCGGCATTTGCCGCAGTTGCCGGGCGTGGAGCTTTATCAGGCCCATATCGATCGCTATGCGTTTGAGCCACACGCCCATGATGCGTTTGGCATCGGCACGGTGGAAGCCGGAGCGGAGCGCTTTCGCTACCGTGGGGCACAGCATTTAGCCGCTCCGGGTGCCTTGGTGCTGATGAATCCGGACGAGCTGCATACCGGTGAAGCGGAAACGGCAGGCGGTTGGAACTATCGGATGATCTATCTGGAGCCTGCGGCGCTGGAGCGGATTTCCGGTGAGAAGGGCTGTTGGTTCAACGACGTGATCCACCATGATGCAGTGGCGGCCAAGCGGCTTTCGCAAACGCTGGCGGCGTTATGGCAAACCCGGGACACGTTGGCTCTCGATAGTTTACTGCTGTCCGTCGTTGATATTTTGCGCCCTCATGCTCGTATTGCTCAGCCGCAGCAGAATGAAGCCGCTCACTGTATGGTGATAGTTAAGGAGTATCTGCGGGATAACTTTGCTTTACCTATTACGTTGAGCGATCTGGCGGCGCTGGTCTCGCTCAGCCCGTATCATTTCCAACGTAAATTCAAAGCGCAATTCCATGTCACCCCACATCAGATGCTGATGGCGATCCGGCTCGAAAAGGCCAAGCAGATGCTCGGGCGGGGAATGCCGGCGGCCCAGGTGGCCGTAGCTGTGGGGTTAAGCGATCAGGCACATCTTACCAAAGCGCTGGTTAATCGTTACGGTGTCACGCCTGCGCGCTACCAAAAGCAGGTGATGCGTTAACTTCTGCCGCGAAAACGGGCGTAAAACAGCAACCTGGTACAATATTCTGCCTCCACGTCCCTTTATCCTGACACCACTTGAGAACTGCTTTTGATGATGGAGTCACTATGTTTGCCGGTGTGATATTTGCCCTGATTGCCGGGTTGATGTGGGGCCTGATCTTTATTGGCCCGGTATTGGTGCCGGACTATCCAGCCGCGTTGCAGTCCACCGGACGCTATTTAGCCTTTGGATTGGTTGTGTTACCGCTGGCCTGGCTGGATCGTCGCCGTCTGCGTCAGTTGCTGGCTAAAGATTGGCTAGAGGCGTTAAAACTGACCGCAATCGGCAATCTACTGTATTACCTATGCCTGGCCAGTGCGATCCAACGTACCGGCGCGCCGGTATCGACCATGATTATCGGCACGCTACCGGTGGTGATATCGGTCGCTGCCAATCTGTTTTATGGCCATCACGACGGCCGTCTCTCCTGGCGAAGATTGACTCCGGCCTTGCTGGTGATTGCCCTCGGGCTGGTGCTGGTCAACGTTGCGGAACTGCAGGGGAATAGCGAGCCTATTGATGTCTGGCGTTATACTAGCGGCTTGGGATTAGCACTGTTAGCGGTGGCGTGTTGGACCTGGTTCCCTCTGCGTAACGCGCGTTGGTTACGTGATAACCCAGATAAACGGCCCACGACCTGGGCCACGGCGCAGGGGATTGTGACCTTACCTTTGGCGTTGGTGGGCTATTTGCTGGTTTGCGGACAATTGGCGCTGACACAGCCGCAGTTCGCGCTGCCGTTTGGCCCCCGGCCACAGGTGTTTATCCCGTTGATGATTGCTATTGGCGTCTTGTGTTCTTGGTTAGGTACGTTGTGTTGGAACGAAGCGAGCCAGCGTTTACCGACGGTGCTGCTTGGGCCGCTGATCGTGTTCGAGATCCTGGCAGGATTGGCCTATACCTTTATGCTGCGCCATAGCTGGCCACCACTGCTGACGCTATGCGGTATTGCCTGCCTGACGGTTGGGGTGATTTACGCCATGCGCATCAAGCTGGAGCCGATGGTGGTTGCGTTAGAGGAGACACGTTAAAGGCTTAGGGGCGCCGCATGCTGCGCTCGTCGAAATATGAGGCTACGGGTTTCCCCGTAGCCGTTATCATTTAACGTTTGCTGTGGTGGATAATCTCTTCGGCCACATTGCGTGGAGCTTCTGCGTAGTGGCTGAACTCCATGGTGTAGGTGGCACGGCCTTGCGACATGGAGCGCAGGGTGGTGGAATAACCGAACATCTCAGACAGCGGCACCTTGGCATGGATCTCTTTGCCTCCGCCACCGGGGATATCCTCCATCCCTTGCACCATTCCGCGTCGTGATGACAGATCGCCCATCACGTTACCCGCGTAATCCTCCGGCGTTTCCACTTCTACCGCCATGATCGGCTCGAGGATCACCGGGCTGGCCAGGCGACAGGCCTCCTTAAACCCAAAGATAGCCGCCATACGGAATGCCTGCTCGGAGGAGTCCACATCGTGGTAGGAACCAAAGGTCAGATGTACTTTGACATCGACCATCTGATAACCCGCCAGCACGCCATTATTCAGCGCCTCCAGAAGGCCTTTTTTTACCGCCGGAATATATTCACCGGGGATCACGCCGCCTTTGATCTCATCAAAGAACTCAAAGCCTTTACCGGGCTCATTGGGTTCCACCGTCAACACCACGTGGCCATATTGGCCTTTACCGCCGGACTGACGCACAAATTTGCCTTCTACGTCGGTCACTTTCTGGCGGATGGTTTCGCGGTAAGAGACCTGCGGTTTGCCGGTGTTGGTTTCAACGCCAAACTCGCGCCGCATCCGGTCGACTATGATCTCAAGGTGCAATTCACCCATGCCATAGATAATGGTCTGGCCGGAGTCTTCATCGGTGCGTACGCGAAGCGAAGGATCTTCCGAAGTCAGGCGTTGCAGTGCAATCCCCATTTTCTCCTGGTCGGCCTTGGTTTTTGGCTCGATGGCCTGCGCGATAACCGGCTCTGGAAACACCATGCGTTCCAACGTGATAATGGCATTGGGGTCGCATAGCGTATCGCCGGTGGTCACATCCTTCAGGCCCACACAGGCGGCAATATCCCCAGCGTGCAGCTCATCAACTTCTTTACGATCGTTGGCGTGCATTTGCACGATACGGCCAATACGCTCTTTTTTGCCTTTTACCGGGTTATAGACGCTATCGCCTTTGGCCACGATGCCGGAATAGACGCGCACGAAGGTCAACTGGCCAACGAACGGGTCGGTCATCAGCTTGAATGCCAGCGCCGAGAATTTTTCATTATCATCGGCCTTACGGGTGATAATGTTATCGCGTTCGTCATGGCCTTCCATCGGCGGTACATCCAGCGGAGAGGGCATAAGTTCGATCACCGCGTCCAGCATGCGCTGGATCCCCTTGTTGCGGAATGCCGAACCGCACAGCATTGGCTGGATCTCACCGGCAACGGTGCGGGCGCGCAACCCCTGAACGATTTCCTCATTGGTTAATTCGACCTGATTGAGGTATTTGTCCATCAGCGCTTCGGAGCCTTCCGCCGCAGCTTCAATCATCTTGTCGCGCCACTCTTGGGCCTGCTCGAGCATCTCTGCTGGGATCGCCTCGAAGCGGTAGGTCATACCCTGAGTCGCTTCATCCCAAAAGATGGCCTGCATGCGGATCAAATCCACGACGCCAGCAAAATGGTCTTCTGCACCGATGGGGATCACGACCGGCACCGGATTGGCCTTCAGGCGCTCGATCATCATATTGCGCACGCGGAAAAAGTCCGCGCCCGTGCGGTCCATTTTGTTGACGAAGGCCAACCGTGGCACCTTGTACTTATTAGCCTGACGCCACACGGTTTCAGATTGCGGTTGTACGCCGCCGACCGAGTCATACACCATCACGGCACCGTCCAGCACGCGCATCGAACGTTCCACCTCAATGGTGAAATCGACGTGCCCGGGGGTATCGATGATATTGATCCGGTGCTGAGGATAATTATGCTCCATGCCGTTCCAGAAGCAGGTAGTGGCGGCGGAAGTAATGGTGATCCCGCGCTCCTGTTCCTGCGCCATCCAGTCCATGGTAGCGGCGCCGTCGTGGACTTCGCCCAGCTTGTGACTGACCCCGGTGTAAAACAGAATCCGCTCGGTCGTCGTGGTTTTGCCGGCATCAATGTGCGCCGAGATGCCGATATTGCGGTAGCGTTCGATGGGGGTAGTGCGTGCCATAATCAACCTTTCTTAGCCTTGTGGCGTACGGCTTTAACTGTTTACGTAAAATGATAACCCTCAATGGGTTATCAGCCAGGCCATGATCAACCATGTTCTACGGCCTCAGAGTAATCGTAGCTGATGGTATTGACTTTATTAACCTATGACTGTGATAGGTCGCATAAAAATAAAACATTTAAAATCATAATGTTAAAAGTGACAGGTCACTATAAGTCACTATTAGGTCATAATTAACCTACACAAACACCCATTTATCGCTGCGTTCATCATGGTACTTGGCCGTCATTTCTGCGGATTTATGGCCAAGTAAATGCTGAGAGAATTCATCGCCATTTTCTTTTTTGTGCAGCCTTGCGGACAAACTGCGCAGTTCATGAAAAGAAGGCGGGGAGGTTTTCCACTCAAGCCCAGAAGCGCGCCTGCTGTTTTTGAATGCTGTAGAGATCGTCTTTGCTGCTAAAGTGTCGCCGGATTGGCCAGCGATGATGTTAGAACAATCAGCGTAATGCAGCTTACAACGAGCAAGGGTATCACTAAGGCTCAGCCGGGCCTCTGTGAGCTCAATGTCTGTTGAGATCGATACATGCGCACCAGTTTTTTCCTGAACAATCCACATCCTGCCATCGTGTACATCCTCCCATTTTAATCTGCTTATATCCCCCAACCGCTGACCTGTCAGTAATGCCAGTTCCATGCTTAATCCAACCCATGCAGCCATGCTGTTGGCCGCTGCGCGGATCTTGAAATACTCCTCAACGCTGAGGCGTTCGCGTTGCACCGGCGCTCTTGGATTTCGAGTAGCATCAACTGGGTTGAATTTAATGTGCCCGTCGGCAACCGCCTCTTTGAAGATATCGTTAAGCGTTGAACGTAATACCTTTGCACGCATGTTTTTCCCCTGGCTCACGTAATCGTTGAGAAACTCAGCGATGTCTTTGGTGGTTAACGCGTCGATCTCTGCATCAGTGATCCCCATACGGATTGCGCTAACCCGGTTGATATATTCATCCAATGATTTTTTCTTAAGATCGCGGGCCTTGATGATCTCCTCGTACCGTTCAAGCCAACTGTGGAACGTTATGCATTGACTACCGTTTATTCTGTCTACCAAGCTGATTGAGGTTTCCATCAGTTGTAAATTCGCCTCGATAGCTTGATTGATGGCATCGCGCTTAATCCGACCTAGCCCAAATTCTTTACCCGTCCGTGGGTCACGGTAGCTGTAGTACCCATCATTACGGACGTATAGATTTGGTGGTAGGTCTCGCCGGGCGTGGCTTCGGATTCTTGCCATCATTGATCCTTTCCAGAAGTCGGTTTACTGAATTCTTCTGTATATTTTTCGGGTCTATTTTTATTGCCCGGTCATCAAAAAGATATTCCCGCCCATCAAGTATCGGAGCAGGGTAAATTTTTCCAGCCCGCACCCAGCGGCGAACGGTTTCTTCACTTCGTGGACGAGGTAGGCGGCTATTCCATTCTTTGAGGGTGATAAACTTAATTTTGGTCATTTGGTTATGCTCCTAAGCACAACCGACCACGATCTTAATCGTGGCCAGGGTTGTGTTTTGATTTTCAAAAATCAATTTTCAGGTCGATATACATCGCTGCAAAACAATACGGCGTGCGGCCGACGAAACTGGATAGCCTCTTTCACCTGCTCGCATTCAGCTTTGGTCGAGTACACCCGCTCAGATACCGGCAGCGCGTCGCATGCATCGTGGCCGCACGGGCTGACCAGCAGGACAAAGCCAATGAGCGTCAGCATGCCGCCTCCTGCGCTGGCGACAGATCATCGATCGCCTGTTGATAGCGTTGAACCTCATCAGCGCTAAGAAAGCGCTCGGAGCGATGAAGCAGTGCGCCCAGCTCGGCGCGCTCCTCGTTCGTTGTGCCGCCGTTCTTGCCAGCCGTATCGATCGACGCACCCAGGGCTGCAATCGCGTTCAGACGATGGTGTTGCCTCACGATTTTGTTTTTCAGCTCGGTGTAGAGAGTGATCCCCAACTGTGCTTTCAATTCTTCAACCGATGCGCGAAGGTCAGTCGCCTGTGCCGGGGTGGTTATCTTGTCGATGCTGCCTCGAATATCCTTAGCAATCTTTTCAGGTGCTGAATTTTCAGTAACAGGCTCTGGTGCCTTATCTGCCGCCTCGATCAACTGTCCGGCAGTTACGCGAGTATCCGGAGTGACGTCTTTTTCTTTCTGCCAAACCATCTCTTGCCCGCGTTCGAGCATTTCCATCATCTCGGAATTGTTCGGCAGGCGGCGGCAGAGGCGGTGCATCACGGATTTTCGCGCCATTGACTCATACCAGTCGACCCATGGCCCTTTGTCGCTGTTTTTGCTGGCTGCGCGGACCTTTTCAATATCATCCAAATTCATCACTTCAAATTGCAGCTCGCCGGATTTCATCTTGGCATAGGCGAACGCGCCGACAAGTTCGCCGCGATCCAGTAGGTTAGGCTCGTAAAAAATGTGCTCACCGTTTTCGTCCATCCAGACGCGGAATTGATCGTTCTTGTACCAGGCACGTGTGGCGATCACTGAGACTTCGCCAGACTGGCGAGCCCGTTTCATCACGCCGTCGATCATTGGCAGGTACTGCGCTTTAGGTATCCATTGGCCGTTAGCATTTTTCGTCTTGTACACGATTAGCGCGGCTTCGCGGTTATCAGGGATCAGGCCGTCTTTTGCACAAGATGAAAGGGCATTAATGACGCTTTGGCGGTCAGCACCCAATAAATCGCTATTGTTGGCAAGTGCCACCGCCGCGGCGGTGGTGAATTTTTCAAAGCTGATATGGCTCGGCAAAATTTCCTTGGCCGGTGCCAGCTCTGCTGCTAAATCTTTCTGAATAAGTGCGAGTTGGTTGGTCATTGGTATGCTCCTTAAGCTATGCGCAACGCTTCCATACGGCGCTGGTCAAAGTCGTTAATGTCGTCCACGATTTCTTCGGTGATCGGTGCCGGCCATGTATCTGTGTCGAAAGCTTGCTTGATATCGCGCATCGCTTTTTTGTATTCCAGTCGTCCCAGCTCCAACAGATCAGGCGATGCCTCAACGATTGCCACCCAGTGATATCCCTCGTCCTTGTTCACGAAAATCCAGAAGAACTGATCGAAGGCGGCAACGTCGCAATACATGGCCGCGCTGAGGTGGTAATCGCGATCTATGATTTCCCGGTGCAATTTGGCGCGTAAGAAATCCTGTTTAACGCGGCCCATGCTGGTCGATTTGAGATCCACACCCAGGCGAACGCTATCAAGGTCAATCTCTAGGTCTGGACGAACGCGGACATCGAGGCCTGTGTCTTCATCGATCCCGAAGTAACTCACCTCAACAGCACGGTTTTGGTGCTGCAGTAGGGGGCCTGCGGACGGGTGAGTGAACAGGGCGCGCTGAATGGCTTTCGCCGCCAGCATCTGTTGTTGGGTTACCAGCTGGCGGCCGTCATCTGATGACGTCCACGCATCAAGGATTTCATCGGCAAAAATGGCCTCAGGCAGAATAGTTTTGATCCGGGCTGCCATGTCCTCTTTTGTCCCGCTGACCGGCAGCGGCGCAGGGATGGCTTTTTCCCGCGTGGTGAATTCGAGATCAATAGTTGCTAATTGCTCGAGCAAAGCATCACGGCTTCCGCTGGTTTTCAGCATTTCGGGAAGGGTGGCGTTGTACTCTTTGATGCAAGCTTTCATGGCCGTGGCCGTGAATTTTTGCCCCTCGGCGATGCTTTGGAACTCCTGCGGCAGCATGGTGTAAATCCGTCCGATTTCATCCGCATTACCGCCCAGGGCATACGGTATCGGCAGCGTGGCGTTGTGCTTCTCGATCATTGCCCGAAGTGTGTCGGCGTCGGTCTGTTTTGGCAGTGCTGCGTTGTGTTTGTCGATAAACGCGCGCATTGAAGCTACGCCGGTGAAGGCACCCTCAGGAATGATTGGCTCGATGTTGAAATCGTTGGCCAGCTTTTCCGGCTCCAACGCCATCGTGTGGACGAGCGAGCCGAATGTCAGGGCATCGCTACGCTCTCGGGCAATTGACTTGATGACGTGGCGGCCATGGAAGTACATCAGGCTGATCCGGGCATCTTTGATTTGGGTGCTGCTGATGCCGTTCGCCGCGTGATAAACGTCGTTCGGGATATCGTGGTATCGGCCTGATTCGAAATATGCAGACGTAGAGACGACCAGTTCTTCCTGTGCGGCTGGCGTGTGTTCACCTGACGAATCGACCTTTTCACCTGACAAATCGGCCGGTTTGGTTGACGAATCCAGGAATTCCCGAACATCCTTGGTTGTCAGATCCTCATTTTCCCGCAAGTCGGTTGGGGCTGAGTTATCTACACTGGCCAGCGGTGATGTCGCGAACAATTCAGATACATCAAACTTGCCGCTGCCCATGGCGTGCAATTTGCCAGCAGGCTGCTGCTGGGCGACTTCCGTTTTTTCTCCCCCATTTGAGGCATCAGGGCGCGCCAGTTCAGCGTTTTTATGCTGACCAGCGACGTCTGCCTGTTCCAACGTTTGACGCGCTTCTTTCAGATAGAACTCAACGCGTTCATCGATAAGTTGGCAGCGTTCTTCTTTATCGTCGGCCCAACCCTCAAGCACATCGCAGGTGAGGTGATAAATATCGTCCTTGGCCAATTGCTTGAAAGGATCGCAGGGCTCTATTTCTTTTGCCAATAGCCTGGCGAGATATACGTTATTAAAATCGCCAGCTTTTGCGAGAAGCTCATCGACATCATCCGTACTCATCACTGACGTTTTACCGTCCAGGGCGAACATGATTTCTCGCCGCAGCCACGCGCTGCGCGTTGTTGGTTCGAGATCGTTAATCGCGTCCACTTCTTCTTTTTCGCCGTCATTTGAGGCATTACTTGCTGTCAGAACGTCCGCCAACGCCGCGCTGCCAACACTTGCTGCTGCGCCTGCCAGCGTTTCATTCGCAAGCTGTTCATCAGCCAGTGAGCCTGCCTCGCCCTGCGGCAGCGATTGGGTTTGAGCATGGTTTTTTACCTTCGCTGTTTTGTCGTCAATCTCGATCAGGTTCGCATTGATATAGTCCCGTAGTGGGCCAGGTGTTAAGTGGAGGGTTTCCGGCGCATTGCGGATAAGCGTACCAACGGCCTCACGGGAAAAGTCCAGAATGCCGGGGGTTTCGGACAACTGTCCGTACCATGCTAATGGAGACTTTTCTTTGCGCGTTTTCATCTCTTTTACTGCATTAACAATGCCGATTGGCGGTCTGCTGATATCAAAATCGGATGGGTAGTGCGCAAGGTAGGTGACTGTTTCAAGTTCGCTAAAGGACGCTATTGGCGTGCCGTATACTGGATTCTTGTCTGTGCCGGCCAGTGCGCCGGATGACGTGCGCGGCAATTCTACCTGTGAGTTATTTGCGGCACTGGGCGACGTCTGCCACTTGGAAATGACAGACTGGCGATCATCTACTTTCGCATTCAGGTATTCGGTTGCGAACTGACTAAGTTTACCCAGTTCTGGCGCTTTATCGAATGGTGGCCAAATAGCCTTTATGGCTGCAATGGCCACTATCGGCATGTCCGGGTAAACGTAATCGAACTCCTTAAGATTGGAGAGGGCCATGATGACGTTTTGCGGGTACCGCTGCGAGTCATCCATCATAAGCCTGGTTGCTGCTTTCAACTGCTCCCCAGTCATTTTCATGCAGTCACGGCCAAACAGCCACGCGGCGGCAATCACTGTATGCTTGTCGAGGTCTATTGCGGAATATGTGGTTTCTTCCTTGGCTGGCGGCTCCGGTGTTTTTGCCGGTGTATCCGTGTCGGCCTTGAGCATGTAGGGGTAAAGCTTAGGGATCGCGACAGAAGGATCAACTTTGTCGCGCGGAAAACAAGTACGCCCAGAATCTCCCTCAAGTGCCCAAGATAACCAGAATGACTCACTGAATGCGCCATCAACTGGCAGATCGTCAACAACAGGGAAGTTAATGCGTAGTGGGGTAAAATAATCTGCTTTGGAATACCCTGCTTCCATAAAAAGATAATCACGCTTCGTTTCGGCGTGGTCGTCTGACTTTGCTTCAAATTGAACATAGAGATGAGGCTTGCCTGACTTTTGTTTTGCCCGGTATAGATAGGCGGCAACATTTTGCATTATGCAGTTCTCCTGAGTCTTGGTAGAATGCAAGCCAATCAGTGGCCTGCTTCGGTTGGTCATTGGTTATGCTCCGGTTGCTGGGGGTGGTTCCCCGGTAACCCGTCGCCGGGACGTTAAACCGGCACTGGCCCGCCTTGGCGGGCCTTTTACTTCTAATTGCAGTAACTGAGGCTGCAATGCGGGCAGTCGAGAACATGCGTAGTGCCAGCTGCTTCAACTGAGATGCCCGTTTTATACCCATGTGAAACTTTTTGCCGGTAAATATTATTTGTGCAGCGATTGCAAATGCCGTCACGAGGTGCAAATAACGGTAGGCGATTGTCAGCGCAATACTTCTTTTGTGCATCGATTGCAGCAGATGGTGAAAACATCATGATTGGTCACCATTGGTAACTGTGAATCCCTGTTCCTCTAACCATTCCTGGATATATTCTTCACCAATTGCTTCAAGCAATTCGTCCTTGTCGTATTCACCAACAATGGCTTTCGCATCGACAGCCTCTATTAATTCAGCAGAGTTAAGTTCCACTTCTAAATCTGAGCGAAATCCGGTTTGTTCAATTGAGCCAATGCTTTTTACTTTTATGGTAATGTCGATAGCCATATATCTACTCTCCATTGATCATCAGGTTGATATTGAAATGCGCCCCGCGAATTTACGCCCCCAGATAGGAAACGCAGGACGCATTTCAATAGTTTCAAAAAGCCCCGCCAACGACGGCGGGGAAGACCACACACAACAATCAGTGAATGGATACCACGCTGATGTTTACAGAACGGGCGACCTCTTTAGGCGTAATGAGGTTGATTTCCACCGAAGGGGGAATACGTTCAAAGCGGCAGATAACGGCTTTGATCGCACATACCTCACAATGCTCATAGCCAATATCTTTGCCATTGTGGGTGATGGCGAAAGGTTGCTGGTTTTGATGTTCGTTTTCAGGGAGTGCGATATAACCAGCAGTTTCGCTGTTTGAAACTACTTTGGCGATGTTATTGCTGACCTGCTCTAATTTAAAAATAATAGTCTTGCTCATTGGTCATACTCCGGTTTTAGGTAATGGGGATCCATGGCTTAATTAATAAGCTGAATTAAAAATAATTAGGTTGCCGGTTACGTTTCCGGCGTCGTATTACCTACATCTGCGCGCGGGAATATACGACCGTTCCCTGGTGTTGCACTTTTAGTGGGTGCCAGCTGGTTCGAAATATGGCGGAATACTGCGAGATTCAAACGGCGACTTGATCGCCCGAAGGTTGCCGGTAGGCTCGAACCGATACACTTGAAAATGGATATCGTAATGTGCCACCCATGCAGCGCCGGTGTGCTTGTTGCGGTAGTTGGTTGCTTTACCGCTGTGTGGAACGGTAGTGCTGATCATTGGATACCCCTCTGCTGATTGGTTGAACATTGGTTTATGCTCGCCAGTCTTTCCTGGCTGTCAGAACGTTTTCACCTGCTGCTGATTTCACTTCTACAGTCGCCGTCATGTTCCTGCGCCTCGGGCTGGCTACTTGGCCTCAGCAGAACACAAAGTAACTCGGGGTATTGCTTCGTGTGGTTTCTGCCTTGGCGGCTGCTTGATGGAAATAAGTGTGAGCTAAAAGCTAACACAAGTCAACTTCATGGAAGCGAATAAATTTGTTGAAGGCAACAAAAAAGCCGCTAGGGCAGCGGCTTTTGATGGGGGATACGCTAATATCTATATGATTAATATTTATTTTTTTAAAACATATCGCTCATAATATTCTTTTAACTCTTTGAGGCGCATCTCGAAAGCTGCGAGCATGTTTGCTTGTTCCGCGTCGGGCAACTTCCGATAGAGATCTAATAATCTCATCTCATCTTGTGAGAGGTCTCTACTCTCTGCCGAGTCATCGCCAAGCAGCCATGCGAGCGATACACCAGTCGCTGCGGAGAGTTTAGAGGCAGACTCTTTGCTTATGCTCCCCCTCTTAAACCAGCCATTTACCGAAGATCTACTAATACCCGCAATTCTGGCCATATCCGCCTTAGAGATGTGCTTAGTTCCCATCAGTTCCGCCAGGCGTTGCGTTATCAGTGAATCACTTTTGTCATCTGCATTTTTCATAGTGCAAGTATAAGCCACTAGCTAATGTCCCTCAATTTATCACAAAGTTGACATGTGTTAGCTTTTGGGTAACACTTGTTTGTGTCTTAACTGCATGGAGGTCTGAAATGACCGGACTTGATAAAGCTATCGAAATTATTGGTAACCAGCGGAAGCTGGCAATTGCCTTAGGGATAAGACCGTCATCCCTAAATCGTTGGGTAAAAAAGTACGCCGGGCGTGTTCCTGAGGGGCAGCTTTTGAAAATTTACTCGCTGACCGGCATAACACCGCACGAATTGCGCCCAGACATACATCCCAATCCGACATCAGGTATACCTCAGAAACTGGAGAGTTAGCCATGTCATTTGCAAATGCTATCAGGGCGAGTGGCCAGCGTCTGAGTTCAGAAAATCAATCTTCCATGCGTCGCCGTGCCAGCGTCAAACCTGAGGCGGTGCGGCTGGCCGTCGAGGATTGGAAGAGCACGCTGCCTGGCCGGGCACAGGAAACTATCGCAAAGCTGATCACTGATGAATGGTTTCGGCGTGACGGAAAAGGCCTCCAATTGGGGGATTCTGACCGTAACAACAGACAGAACATTTTCCGCTGGTTGGACAACCCGCACCGTACTGAGAAGTACGCCGGTTACGTCCTGCAGCTGGCGCCGGTGATTGCCGACGTGATGCCGATAGAGATAGCCAGAAAATACGGATTGAAGCAGGGGAAAACCAAGTTTGAACTGGTGGCCGACGCCATCAAAGAATGCGCGGATGCCAAACAGGCGGCATTACTCGGAGCACCGTTGCGTGAGCTGGAGAAAGAAATCCGCGAGGGCATTGAATCGCTGGTAAGGCTGGCACCGCCGGATCGGTGGGCTGCAGTTATGGCCAGCGCCGCCGCAGTATTCAGCGGCTGTTTTTAACGACCGGAGCATAAACCAATGGCTAATTTTACAAGAGAACAAGTTGAAGCGCAGATCCGCGATCAACTGGTAAGTAATGGATTTTCTGTTGAAGTTGCGCGTTCTGCCGCAGTGCACGGCGCCAATCATTACCTGGCATACCCAAACGCGACCATCGCCAGCAGCCTTGCGGTAGCAAAGACGTACGCAAAGCCGCTAAAGCGGGTGAAGGGCAAGCCGGATCGCCCGCATGTCCCTGGAACTAGGAATGGCAGGCGATTCTAGTTGGGATCTGTGGGAATCAAAAGTCAGCTTTTGCAACGTTTAAAGCACGCGTGAGAACGTCGATCAACATTGGTATGTCGTCGGTATGAATTCTGATTTCGTCAGGGGTATTAGAAGAGGAGTTTTCTTGTGAAATTTGCACAACATTTCCTTCTAAAAGAACAACAGAAATTTCATCGCGTTGCGGTAGTACATGAGTAAAGGATTTCATTTTTTTTCCTTGTAGTTACGCATTGTAGAAATTGTATCGATAAGCCGATTTTCAAGGCGGGGTTATGGCTAATAGTATGCCAAAGATTATGGCAAAGAGTAAGGCAAGCAATGAGCCTTACCGGAAAGTAAAAATCACGATGTGGGATGACCCGAGTTTTCGGGCTTTATCCTCTTTGCCACCCAGCGGGCAGAGCTTGTTTGTATATCTGCTTACTGGGCCGTTCACGGGGATTATACCTGGTCTGTTTAAGGCGGGGCGTGCTGCATTGGCTGAGGAGTTAGGGTGGGAGGTTGAAGCCTTCGACCTAGCCTTAGGCGAAGTCTTATCTCAAGGGATGGTTAAAGCCGACACACAAGCCAGAGTTTTTTGGCTTCCAAATGCCGCTAAACACAATCCTCCAACCTCGATAAATGTCATTAAATCCTGGGTTAGAGCATTCGAATTACTACCAGAATGCGACCTTAAATATGAAGCCCTTTTATCCTTGAAAGCCGCATCACACGGCGTTTCTAAGGCTATGGGTTTGGCATTCGATAAGGCTTTCTCTTTGGCAAAGCCTTTGCCTAAGGAGATGCCTAACGCTTTGCCAAGACCTTTCCAGAAAGCAGTAAGCAGTAAGCAGATCTTAAACCCCACACATAGCGCGTTCGCGCATGAGGGTAATTTTTCACCTGATGATCAACCATTCCCCATGTTTCAAAACTGGCGACCGGTAATAACCCAATGGCCGGAAGTACCGCCGGATATTTTCGCCGCTGCTTTGGCTGACTTTGTCGTGTTCTGGCAAGCCGAACGTAGCGAACTTCAACAATCGCAATGGGAGCAAAAATTTGAGCGTTCTCTCGCTCAATTCTTGCAGCAAAACACCAGCAAGCAATCACGAGGTTCAAATGCAAATGTACAAACCACCGACCCATTACAACAAGTCCGGGCCGCCCGGAATGCCGAACGTGCCAGATGTGGCCTGGAGCCTTTGGGAGACAATGGCGAAGATTTATTCCCAACGGTGGCTCCGGAAGAACGGAACCACACCCTCGACGGCCTGGGTCCAGATGATTTCAAAGCTCTCGAATAGCCAACTGAGTGCAGCAACAGCGCGCTGTATCGAGCGTTGCAACACAGGTCACCATTGGCCGCCTGACCTTGCCGAGTTCGTGGCAATCGTCGGTGAGACAACGCCAAGCATTTTGGGCTTCAGTGCTGCTGACGTTGTGGATGAATACTGGCGATGGCGCAACGGGGCTTGGCGGTACAACAGTTCCGAAGATTTCAATTGGAAAAGCGACGTGTTTTATCACATTTGCATTGAAATGCGTCGCCAGGGTGTGGGCCGAAAACTTTCTGAGGTCGAGCTGAAAAACTTGGCTGTTCGCCAGTTGGAAAAATGGGCCAAGAAAGTTGAGCAGGGGTATTCAATCCCTCCCGTTCGCCGTGCTGAGACAAAAGGGCCACCGCCCCCAGGTTATTCCCAACAGGCCGATCCCGATGGCCGATACCGTCAGCGCGGGGATGAAATGTTGGCCAGGATACGTTCAAGCGTCAAAGACAAGAAATAAACCGGAGCATAAACCAATGACCAAAAAAAGCAGAATTACAACCCGACAATTCGTCGATCTGATCCTGGGTAAGGAACTGAGCACCAGCGAAATTTACGAGTTGGCACACCAGGTTTATCCAGATGGTGACCTCACTCGCATGTCAATCCTCACTCGACTGAGGAATATGGTTCGATCTCCCCACGCTGAAATTGTTGTCAAAAGCCAGGGGAACAAGGCGCGCTACACACTGATCAGTGCCAGCGAAAGTTTTATTACGCGAGGGGAGGTAAATTATCGTTCTAATTCTCAACAACCCCCCGGCGATCAAAGGCTCTGGCACTTCAACCCAGTTGAACTGCGGTTCTGCCATTTGCACAAAATGTTCGATCAGGCGCTGGCCGCTGTGCGGGGTAACGTCAATGGCTGAGTTTTGGGAACTGATAAAAGAACCTGGCGGCGCTATCTGGGCTATCACTGCCATTGTTATCGCATGGGTCTTATGCATCATTTTTGATTGTTTTGCCGAAGACGACGACCAGCCAGAGGAACAGAACAATGACTAAATCACCAACACGTTTTGAACCTGATGTTGGCTTCGTTACTGGCGCACCAGAAATGTACGTAAATACGGCTGGTAGCTACATAAAGTTTGAAGATTACGAGCAGCTCAAGCGGCAACTGGATGCTGTTGTTGCAATAAACGCAAATCACGTTCAAACGCTGGCAGGCATCAGAAAGATGGACCCGGCGACTGAAGGTGAACGCATGCAGCAATGGGCCAGCGATGCACTATCAGGTTACACCGATCCTGTAGAGGCGACGATAAAGAGCCTCATGGACGAGAACTTGGCATTGACCGCCGAGAATGCGGAACTTATTTCAGATCTGCGCTGTGTTTACACCACCGCGCTCACTCCTGTCCGTCCAAGCCACGGTGATATCCGTTACGTTTGGGATTACGTAAAAGAGCCGAAGGAAGAAATAGAACAGTGGATTTCCGAAGCTAAGACAACCGCCGCAGCTCTGGCAGAAGTGGAGGCCATATGCATTGAGAAGTTTGCAGAACAGCAGGAAGAGAAATCATCCGCTGCTGAGCGTGCAGGTGCAAAACATCTCGGTGCGGCCCATCAATTTGCTGCACTTCAGGCACGTGCATTTGCTGTCGATCTGCGGGAGGGGCGGGTATGAAAGAGCGCCCGATAATTTTCAATGGTGAGATGGTTAGCGCCATTCTCGACGGACGCAAGACGCAGACGCGGCGGATGGTTAAGCCACAACGTTCAGGCCCCGCATGGACGGTGAAGCCTACTCAGGAACCACGATATGCGCGCCATAGCCACGATTGGTGGCTGCCGACCGGTACGGCCCCATATTCTGCGCTGCCGTCCTGTCCATATGGTGCAACAGGCGATCGGCTGTGGGTGCGCGAAACATTCCGGTTATTCGACAAGTATCAGGAATGCGGCTGCTCAGATTTTCCGTGCAACTGCCCATCTCATAACTCACCGATCTACCGTGCATCGAATAACGACTGCGAAGACAAGTGGACACCATCGATTCACATGCCGCGTAGTGCCTGCCGCCTGGTGCTGGAAATTACCGGCGTACGGGTTGAACGCCTGGGCGATATCAGCAACGAAGATGCAAAGGCCGAAGGAGTAACGCCTGCAGGCGAATTGCTGCCAAATATCCCTGATGCATATCTCACCCCAAAAGGTGACTTTGCAACCGCCAAGGTGGCTTTTCAACGACTCTGGGAGTCAATCTACGGCGCTGAAAGTTGGCAGGCTAACCCATGGGTGTGGGTGATTGAGTTTAGGAGGGTAAAACCATGATCAGTGAAACCAAAAGCTGGATGGTTCGCCACCCCTTAACAGCGGTAGGAATTGCCTGTGTGATTTTTTGGGCAGCACTAATAGCAACGGTGGTGGTGCTATGGACGAAATAATCCTGAAAAACGCCATTAATCGGATCATCGAACTTGAAACCATGCTGCTGATCCCGGTTGAAAATACAGTTTGGCCTAAAGAGGTCGAGATGGTGATCACCCAAATCGACAGCGCGGAAAACTTGCCGGAGTGTCATCAAAAACGGCTCCGCCATCATATCAATCGCATGTGGTTAGAAGGGATCCCTATGCCCACTGTTACTTCCGTTGCCAAAGTGCTGGCCGATACCTTGGGGCAATACCAATGAGAGAAATTATTGTTGATAACTTTGCCGGTGGTGGTGGTGCGTCAACGGGTATCGAGTTGGCCACCGGCCGCAGCGTTGATATTGCGATTAATCACGACCCACATGCGATCGCTATGCACGAAACCAATCATCCGGACACGTTGCATTACTGTGAATCCGTATTCGATATCGATCCGGTGGTTGCCACCGCTGGCAAGCCTGTGGGCTTGGCATGGTTTAGTCCCGATTGCAGGCATTTTTCTAAAGCGAAGGGCGGCGCACCGGTTAAAAAAGAAATCAGGGGGCTGGCCTGGATCAAAATCAGATGGATCTTGAAGGTTCGCCCGCGGGTTACCGCAATGGAGAACGTGGAGGAATTTAAAACGTGGGGGCCGCTCGTTACAGACCAGAACGGCAATGACTACCCATGCCCAGATCGTGTTGGGGAAACTTTTCTCGGGTTTATAGCAATGCTGACCACCGGCATTGATGCAGATCACCCTGCGTTGGCTGAGTGCTGTGAAATTTTGGGTATAGCAGAGGGCAGTGACGAACACCGTCGCCTGATAACTGGACTGGGCTATGCGGTTGAGTACCGTGAGTTGAGAGCTTGTGACTATGGTGCTCCAACCATCCGTAAGCGTTTTTTCATGATGGCCCGCTGTGATGGTAATCCAATAGTTTGGCCCGAACCCACCCACGGGGATCCAAAATCTAAAGAGGTTAAGAGCGGAAAACTCAAACCCTGGCGTACGGCTGCCGAAATTATCGATTGGTCACTTCAAACCAAAAGCATTTTTGGCAGAAAGAAGGATCTGGCGGATAACACTCTGCGCCGCATCGTTAAAGGCTTGCAACGGTTCGTGATAAATAATCCAGATCCGTACATTGTTCAAATCGGGCAAACCGGTTTCGGCGGTGACGGCCGGCAGTATTCAACAGAACAGCCATTAACGACGATCACTAGCAAAGCAGAACACCTTTTGATCGAGCCGTATGTCGTGAAAAGCAATCACACATCGAACAAAACCAAATACCATTGTTTCCGGGGGCAATCTGGCAGGCTTCCGCTGCAGACGATAACGCAAACCCACGGCTTTGGGGTTGCCGCCCCGGTGGTAGTTCGCCAGTTCGGAAACAGTACCGGCCAACCGGTTGATATCCCTGTGGGAACGGTGATGCCTGGTGGTGGCGGGAAAACTCAAATAGCCGCGGCTGTTCTTATCGGTACCGGTGGCAATGAAGGGCAAATGCGCCCCAAGTCTGTCAAAACCCCATACCAGACCATTACGAGCGTTTCACGAGTGAACGCGGTGAGCGCTGTATTGGTTGGGGCAGGCGGACCGAAATACTCAGGTAAACCGCGTGCTGTTGAGGCACCGATGATCACCTTACCAACAACATCCCATACCGCACTGACATCTGTACATTTAATGGTTAACACCACCGGGCATCCAGGCGGAAAAGCTGAAGAACCATTACGTACAGTAACCACCGGTGGGCACCATGCTTTAGTAGCTACCAACATAGTGAAGCACTACGGCGGCAACTATACCGGCGCAGGCCTGGGTGTGGATGAACCATTGCATACGGTTACCCAAGTTGACCACCACGGGCTTTGTACATCGCATTTGGTACACCTGCGCGGGACGTGCAAAGACGGAAGGCCAATTACAGATCCGTTACCGACAATAACCGCCAGTGGCCAGCATAACGGGCACGTCCAAGCTTTCCTAACCAAATACTATGGCACAGCGACAGCTGTCGACGTTGCGGCACCAGTGCATTCAGTCACCACAAAAGACCGTATGGCGATTAATGAAGCGCACTGCGGCCAGGAACCACTTACGGAGGAACAGCGTTATGGGGCGTGGTGGTGTGCCCGGTTACTGGAGAAATTCAGCGATGAACCAGAGGACAGTCATTTATTCCCCGTAGAACGCCCCAGTTACATCCGCGTCGGTGATTACATCATCGTTGATATCTGCATGCGGATGCTGGCGCCGAGAGAGTTGTATAGAGCCCAGGGGTTCCCTGACTGGTACATCATCGAACGCGATTATCGTGGGAAAAAATACTCGAAAGAGGCGCAAGTGGCCAGATGCGGCAACGCCGTTCCGCCGCCGTTCGCCGAAGCGCTGGTCCGCGCCAACCTACAAGAAATGTGTTTATTAATGGAGTGTAAAGTTGCTTAAAATCAAGCTGGTTAGATATTATAAACTAGATTTTCTATAAGTACCTAAGCGTATATTCATCGCTAAAGTGATAGTGTTAAAGTCTTAGTGAAAGTTCATGTTTAAAATGATAAGTTAAGTTACTAGCAACCTACTTTGGAGGGGGAGTTATGAGATTTTTTTTACCTTGTATCCAGTGTGGAATGGCTCGGTTTTTTGAGTCAGGTTTTATTTCTTTAAATTTTAATGATTCAGGGGTATATGAATTCAAATGCAAGAACGGGCATGAAAGTATCGTCATACTCCAAGAGAAAAAGTTTGAAATTTTATTTGACATTGGTGCTTATGCAATTCTAGATGGTTACTATAGAGAAGCTGTGTCGTCCTTCTCAGCAGCGCTGGAACGTTTCTATGAATATGCAATAAGAGTTATCCTGGCAAAGAGTGGTGTTAGTGATGATACTTTCTTACAAACTTGGAAGAAGGTTTCCAATCAATCTGAAAGGCAACTTGGTGCTTTCTACTATCTGTGGATTTTAAATTTCAATGAGGCTCCAGTAATGCTTTCCGATACTGACAGTAGCTTTAGAAATTCAGTCATTCATAAGGGTTTAATCCCTAGTCGGGAGAAAACGATAGATTACGGTGAGAAAGTGTTGGATATAATTAGACCGATGATTAAAAGGCTTAAAGAAGAATTGAGGGATGAGATGACGAAAGTTAATATATCCCTTACTGGAGAGATAAAGGCTAAATCAAATAAATCAAACGTTACAACCGCAGTCGTTACAACTATAATTAGCACCACCTATGAAGAAGATAAGCACTTTAATACGAGTCTTGTTGACTTTCTTAAGCAGTATACCAAATTAATTGAGCTTCATGAGAAAAATAAATAAACTTGAAGCCTAATAAGGTTATAATAAAAGTACAACTCATATTATTTAAATGAGCTGTACTTTTTGATTGTGTTTTCTATATCCCTGCATATAGATTTAACAGTCGACTGCGAGATTACTTCTCGTAGATTACTGTCTAGCAATACAAGCATTCTGTCAGCAATACTCAAGGATAACTGTTGTTCACAACTTTCGCTGAGAATACGTTTAACCTTTCCATAATCCATATCTAACATGTGCGCAAGCCACTTCATACTAAGTCTACGCTCCAATAACCTCAATCGTATCTCATTGACGATCTCTATCTCTATGGGGGATTTTTTTGGTGTTGTCATAACTCATTAATTTAATGGCTGATAATTGGCCAGTTTATGAATATTCATTGTAAATTTTATTATTGTGGCCGATTATTGGCTCTAGAGTCATTATGTGACATTTGTCACACATTAAACCATGAGGTGTTATATATTAGCTCTTGCGAGAAGTATTGTTTTTTTTCTGTTCTTTACACAAGGAGAGTGTCTCGGAATCCCTCTAAATTTCAGTCCGGAACCTTACCATTATAAAAATAAAGATAATTATTTGATTTTCTTGAACCTTCACCAAGGGATTTCTATATCTTCAACACTTCTGAAGTTGTGTTGATCTTATGTATCTAAAAATACCTTTGGTGGATTATATGACTGCACTTGTCGTTTGTTTTATCACCCTTGGCTGCAAAAGGGGTGCTGTACATGAATGGTAATTTCCTTTATGAATTCCCTGTTGAATTACCATATTCTGGGCGATCAGTTACTTACACGGAGGAGGGGAAGGTTAAAGCCGTGATGATTCTACGGCCAGACCAGGTCGTTGTTGACATGGATATGATGGTTTTAATTCTTAGGATGGCTGGTTACATCGTCAAACGAAAGTAATGTATAATACCCCATCAGCCTGAACAGCTGATCACCTGCTGCGCTACTGGAGAGCAACCAATGGCGCAGTTACTACAGTTAGTAAAATCCGCACCAACAATCCTGACCCCGGCAACGATCGAGGCCAGCGATTTTTTGCAACGTGTAAAGCTTGGAGAATGGATCCAGGCCGAGTTCCGCCGTGTCCGTAACTATCAATTTCACAAGCGTTTTTTCAAACTCCTGCAATTTGGATTCGATTACTGGACACCAACCGGCGGCACATTGACGCTGCCCGAACGGCAACTCATTGATGGGTTTGTCGAATATCTCATTGATATGTCCGGCCAGCATGGAGCAACCATCAGCTCAGTTGCTGATGACTACCTGTTTAATGTAGGAAAGTTGCGCGCCAAAGAAATTGCGGTGATCAAGTCCTTTGAGCCCTACCGAGCATGGGCCACAGTTGAAGCTGGCTATTACGATGAGGTGATCCTGCCTAATGGACTGCGTCAACGGGTACCCAAATCGATCTCGTTTTCCAAAATGGATGAAGACACATTCCAAGGCCTGTACAAGTCCGTTTTCAACGTTCTATGGAATTTCATCCTGTCACGCAGTTTCCGCAATAGGCAAGAGGCTGAGAACGTGGCTTTGCAGTTGCTGGAGTTCGAATAATGGCCAATCTTAAAAAGGAGGCCAAAGGACGAGACTGCCAGATCCGCATTCCTGGCGTCTGTAGTTTCAATCCTTACACCACCGTGCTTGCGCATTACCGCATGGCCGGAACCTGCGGCACTGGCATAAAACCTGATGATACGCAGGGCGCCTGGGCCTGTAGCAACTGTCACGATGCGATCGACTCCCGAGCAAAAACCGAATATTACCGTGAAACCCTGCGTCTGTACCACGCCGAGGGCGTATTTCGCACGCAAGCAATTCTGAGAAAGGAAGGAAAATTATGAATCTCGAGTCGGTAGTAAAATATTTCTCACCGAAATCTCCAATGCTGGGGGACTCGGTTCCTGCAACGGCTTCGGATTCTTTTACGATCAGTGACGTAATGGGGGCTCTGGGAATGTGTCAGGCTCAGGCAGAATTGGGCCTGTCAGCGTTCTTGGGTAAGGTGGGCATTAGTGAGGCTGACAAGGTTAAGGCGGTAGTGTTGCTTGCCAAGCACAGTATAGTGCGCTCTGACAGCGTTGCAGCTATTCGCAAACTCCCAGGCGAAACCAAAGCCCGAGTGATCCTTACCCTGGCGGCATTCGCATTCTTGGACTTTTCCCGTAGCGCTGCCAGCGAGATCCCCTGCGACGCATGTGATGATGGCTTTATCGAAGAGCGGAAATTTGTCATGAACAAGCTGGCGAAGGCCCACGACACTATCGACAGCTTTGCGCGAGGTGATTTGCCAGCTTCGATTACGCAGTTGGAAGGTCGGGAAATGCGGGTTAAGCATGCTTTCTATGAAACCACGCGCAAGGTGTGCCCAAAATGCAACGGCAGAACAGTGATAAAAACGGATTGCAATGACTGCCGCGGTCGTGGTGTAGCCATCGACAAAGATGAGTCAGAGCGCCAAGGCTTGCCTGTGAAGAAACCCTGCAAACGCTGCTCAGGGCGCGGCTATGAGCGAATACCTTCGACTCAGGCTTATAGAGCGATCGCTTGTATCACTGAAAGTATTTCGCTAGATACCTGGAAAAAATCGGTGAAGCCATTTTATGACGAGATGATCACCCAGTTGGATATTGAGGAAGAGAGAGCCAATATGGCGTTAAGGGCAACGACAGGTTGACAAAATAGTGAGTGATTTTATTGCGAGCTATTTACATTTCCCGAAAGTGTGGTAGTTTCTCTCTAACGATGGGTGTTTTGTGCCTGACGTTGATGACCCTACCCCAAAATCCTGCTCCATTCAGAAACAGAATTCCGGCATGATAAACACTCCCCTGAGTGGAGGTTGTGCCGATGAAAAAGTCACGATTCACCGAAGAACAGATTGTCTTTGCCCTGAA
>Ga0308166_1001188_pt1 | contig 28767 bp, 25 predicted proteins | sample PhyCR2_2_FD_202137 | JGI IMG/M metagenome (GOLD analysis project Ga0308166, IMG submission 202137) | Phyllosphere microbial communities from UC Gill Tract Community Farm, Albany, California, United States - DLSLCC.R2 | ecosystem: Host-associated > Plants > Phyllosphere > Unclassified | place... | reverse complement strand
GTTTCGGCTCCAAGGTCTACCTGGTCAACACCGGCTGGACCGGCGGCGGCTACGGCGTCGGCCAACGCTTCAACATCCCGACCACCCGCGCAGTGATCGCAGCGATCCAGAGCGGCGCACTGATCGGTGCTGCCACCGAACACCTCGACACCATCAACCTCGACGTGCCACTGGCCGTTCCGGGCGTCGACACCAACCTGCTCAATCCACGCAACACCTGGGCTGACAAGGCAGCATACGACGAGGCAGCGAAAGCATTGGCCGGTCTGTTCATCGAGAACTTCAAGAAGTTTGAAGTGAGCGACGCGATCAAGGCGGCTGGGCCGAAGTTGTAACTAGTGGTTTGCAGTTAATAAAAAAAACCGCCCTTTGGGGCGGTTTTTTCATGGGCGAAGATTTGGGTAAGCTGATTTCAACGGGGTTCTTCACTTGCCATGTAGCAATATCCATTCATTTTTGGCGTGATACGGCCAGAATCATTCCATTAACAGTACTGCAACATGATCCTCTAACTAAGGCCATTGCCGCCGTGCATGCATGACACGCAGCACTTCCACCCGGTCTTTTTTGATTGCGTAGACGATGACGTAGTTGGCGGCCGCAACGATTTCACGTGTTCCGAGGACCCTGCCCTTTCGGTACAAGGTTGGGCGCTGTCTTGCTATTTCCCCTTTTGATTCGAACATCTCATCGAGATCCGCAGCAGCGTCTGGGTTGTCCTGACCGATTCGATCCATTATCCGGTCTCGGTCAGCAAGCGCTTCCGGGCGCCAGACCAACCTCATCAGCGCCCTCGTTGACGCAGGGCATCACGCTTGGCGGCGAATATTCGGCGAGCATCTTCATCGCTGATGCTTGGCCTTGGATCATCGATGCTGATCTGCACCTGTCGCTTGAACCATTCCTCATAAGCGGCCGCTTCATGGGCTTGTTTCAACGCTTCAGAGCGATCGGGCCGGGCGTAGGTTTTCAGTTGCCGCGGGTCATAATCGGAGGCATTCACGTTGAATTGGCTGATGCCCAAGCCCTGCAGATAGGTCACCAGCGTCTCCAGCTTCTTGAACAGGCGCACCTGACCACTGCGTTGTGCTGTCAGCGCGCATTTGCGGCTGCCTTGCCGAACCTCGACCGACCAGCCTCCTGGTTTCGCGACGATGTTTGTGCCGCTCACAGAACCGTTTTCGACCAAGCGAACGAGGGTGCTGTGATCGATGATTTCAGTGCTGGCCATAAATGCGAGCCCTTCGTTGAGTGATGGCTCCCATCGTACGCAATCAATAGTAGTTTGCAAATTTTGACTCCTGGTGCTGGACACGGCGTGTGCAGCGATGATGTTTCGTTTGTTACTGGGCCGGGGCATCTGACTTGCAGCAGGTCGCAGCCGTCCTGTGTCAGCAGGTACAGGGTGTGGGTGATGTGGGTGTCGCTGACCAAAGCAGCGACACCACGACTATAGGTTCGCACCACCCGCTCGCGATAGCCGACAAGGCATCGCGTGAAGTAGGAACGGGACGAACAATGTGTCAGACAGTCACTACTGTCGCTTCAACCCCTTTCAACGCAGATGCTGGTAACCGGAAATATCCAGCAGGCTCGTGGTCAGTCCGGTTGCCGGGCGGTAGATCGTGCCTTTGACCGCGGAAAACGGCACGCCTTTGCTGCCCAGCGAGACATAGCGCTCGCCTTTATCCAGTTCGGTGAAATAGGTGTAGGACTGGCTGTGCATCTTCTTGTAGCGGGCTTCGTCGCTGACGATGGCGCCGGTGAAACGAAGCAGGTCGGCATCGCTCAGGTTAAGGGTCTTGCTCAATGGCACGCCCCAGCGCTTTAGGCAGGTCTCGGCAAGATGGCGAACGATACGGCCGGGTTCGATCAGCGCGTTGAGGTCGCTGCTGCTGCTCGGCTCGCCGCCGAGTGCCGTGGCGTTGCCGGCGAGGGTGGCGTGGCGACCGGCCATTGGATAGATCGAGGTTTTTGTGCCGGTTGCGGTTTGCGGAATCACGCAGCTGAAGCCCTTCGAACGCTCATCGCGGGCATAGAAGGCGATGTATTCCTTGACGTTGGATTCGAGTTTCACGCGGTTTTCCTGGAAGTTGCCGATTCCCGGAACCGGGTCAACCGCAAAGATATTCACGGGAATATGTTTGAGTGCAGCGTCCTTGAACATTGCGTTGGCGAGCATATGGCAACTGATACCGCCACGGCTCCAGCCGACCAGATTGACTCGTGTCGGAATAACGCCGTCCTTGCGGAAAGTCTTGATGATTTGTTCCTGTAATTTCTGTTGGGTAATACTACGATCGCCATAGTTATACTGGCGCCAGAACCAGGAGCCTTCAACTTTCACATCGTCAATCGGAATGCCTGCGGCTTTCAGGCGGTTATATTCTGTCTCAGTCAGTTGTTTGCGCTGCCAGTCGCATTTGCCTTTGATAATGTTCACGGCGTGTTGCACGTTTTCGTCCCAGCCTTTACCGAACAGAGTACCGGACAAGCCATATTCAGAGGTCTTGGTGAACAGGTCATCGGCTTGCAGATTGCCGCTGCCCGGGCCATCGACGACGATCCACTCGGCAAATTCCCGTCCGCCGTGGTGCGCAGCAAGCGTAGAAACGATTTCGCCATCCCAGAAGCTTTTATGTTTGTCATCAAACTTGTTGGAGCCGGTGCCGCAGAAAAATATCGTCAAAGTTGTCATTTTGTTGCTCTCGTTCTATTTGGAAGAGCAAGCAATCTAGTTGGGGTTGATTGGATTGATAAAGTTTTTCGTTGTTTCGATTCTTGTAGTTTGAATAAATCCATTGTTGTCTGGTCTGTAATGAAATTTTTATTGCCGCAATTTTTAGTTGTCTGGAGACTTCATCTACCTGATGAACCCTCGTCTGCGCTTGATACCCTGTATTATTCCGTATCGATTTTACCTCCAACCTTTTCTCGACTCGCTGCATCGCCCGCTAGTCTTTGGACATGGCAGCAGTCAAAGGAGTGACAGCAAATGCACAACACCCTGAAACAGGTTTTTGGTTATGCCCAGTTTCGACCCGGTCAGGAAGCCGCTGTCAGCGCGGTGCTGGCGGGGCGTTCGGCGGCGGCGATCTTTCCCACCGGTTCCGGCAAGTCCCTTTGCTACCAACTGCCGGCACTTTTACTGCCACACCTGACTTTGGTGGTTTCGCCGTTGCTGGCGTTGATGCAGGATCAACTGGCGTTTCTCAAGCGCCACGGCATTTCGGCCGGAAGCATCGATTCGGCGCAGAGCCGCGAGGATGCCAGCGATGTCATGGCCCGTGCGCGTTCGGGTGAATTGAAGATTTTGATGATTTCCGTCGAGCGCCTGAAAAATGAGCGCTTCCGCAATTTCCTGCAGCAGGTGCCGATCTCGTTACTGGTGGTCGACGAGGCGCACTGCATTTCTGAATGGGGCCACAACTTTCGGCCGGATTACCTGAAACTGCCCGACTACCAGCGTCAGTTCAACATCCCGCAGGCACTGCTGCTAACCGCCACAGCCACGCCGAAAGTCATCGCCGACATGCAGGCCAAATTCACCATTGCTCCGGACGATGTGGTCACCACCGGTTTCTATCGGCCCAACCTCAACCTGCTGGTCGAGCCTGTACGCAGTCAGGACAAGCGCCGGCGTCTGGTCGAATGGATGACCGAACGCCCAGGGCAACCGAGCATTGTCTACGTGACGTTGCAGAAGACCGCCGAGCACATCGCCGAGCACCTTCAACGCAATGGAATCCAGGCCGAGGCTTACCACGCAGGTTTGCCGCATGATCAGCGTGAAGGCATTCAATGCCGCTTCATGGCCGGGCAGTCCAACTGCATTGTCGCCACCATCGCTTTCGGCATGGGCATCGACAAGAGCGACATCCGCAACGTGGTGCATTTCGATCTGCCCAAATCCATCGAGAACTATAGTCAGGAGATCGGCCGCGCCGGGCGTGACGGGCAACCTTCGGATTGCCTGGTACTGGCCAATCGCGACAGCCTCAACGTGCTGGAAAATTTTGTTTATGGCGACACGCCCGAACGCGACGGGATTCGTTATGTACTCGACGAGCTCAAAGCCTCGGTACCGGAAGGTCAGTGGGAGTTTCTGCTTGGGCCACTGGCCGATCAGAGCAATATTCGTTCGTTGCCGTTGAAGACTTTGCTGGTGCAGCTGGAACTGCGAGGTCTGATCGCGCCGCGTTACGCCTATTACGCCGAGTACCGCTTCAAATACCTGCTTGAGCCTGAAGCACTGCTCCAGCGCTTCGAAGGCGAGCGCAGGGATTTCGTTGCGGCGATCATCCAGACGTCAACTCGCGCACGCACTTGGGCCACGGTGAATTTCGAGGCGATGTACTCGCAGTATACGGCCGAGCGCAATCGGGTGGTGACGGCGCTGGATTATTTCCAGGAAAAGGGCTGGGTCGAGCTTGAAAGCAAGCAGATGACCGAGGTTTACAGCCTGCTGCACAGCGATTTTCACAGCGATGCCCTGAGCGCTGAGCTTCACGAGTACTTCACTCGCCACGAGCAGACCGAAGTGGCGCGGATTCACGCCATGCTTGACCTGTTCGCCACCGAACGCTGCCTGAGTTATCGCTTAGCCGAGTATTTCGGTGATCACAATGCCCCTGAGCATTGCGGCCATTGTTCAGTATGTTACGGCCAGATCGCGCGGTTGCCCGAGCCGCCGCCATTGCCGCCGCTTGTGGATAAAAACTTCGCAGAACTGTGTGGTGAATTTATCCACAGGCATGAGCAGCAGACAGGCGGTATTCCCTCGGCCGAACGCCTGACGCGATTCCTGTGCGGAATCAGCGTGCCGTTGTTCACCAAACTCAAGGCGCGGGCGATACCGGGTTTTGCTACGTTGGAAGAGTATCCCTACGCAGAGGTCCGCGATTGGGCGGACAGTCACTTGCTCGATTAGCAGAGAGTCTGTGGGCGCTGCATCCATCCGCTGAATGTCGATCATCACGCTAATAAACTTCAAAAAGCGCCGTTGCCTGACTAAGGTTGGAATCTGTCTTCGGATCGCCAACAAGAGAACAACATGAGCCAGACACTCTTCGATATTCAGCAGGCTGCCGTGATCGGCGCGGGCACCATGGGCCGTGGCATTGTCATGTGCCTGGCCAATGCTGGCGTGAACGTGCAGTGGGTAGATAACAATCCACAGATGCTCGAGCAAGCGCTGACAGCGGTCGCCGAAACCTATGCACACAACGTGCGTCAGGGCCGCATCGATCAGGGCGAGGCGGACGCGCGCATTGCTCGCGTCTCTGCGGCGGCGGATTACGCGGCGATTCGCAATGTCGACCTGGTGATCGAAGCGGTGTACGAAAACCTCGAGCTGAAACAGAAGATCTTTCGCGAACTCGACGGACTGCTCAAGCCCGAGACTCTGCTGGCGAGCAACACCTCGGCGCTGGATATCGACGCGATTGCCGCCGCAACCCGGCGCCCGGAACAGGTGCTGGGTCTGCACTTCTTCAGCCCGGCCCATATCATGAAACTGCTGGAAATCGTGCGCGGTGCGCAAACATCGCCGGCGGCGCTGGAGGCAGCGCTGGCGCTCGGCAAGCGCATGGGCAAGGTCAGCGTGGTGTCGGGCAACTGTCACGGTTTTATCGGCAACCGCATGCTGCATCCGTATGTACTGGAAGCGCGCAAAATGCTCCTCGAAGGCGCGTATCCACAGCAGGTGGATGCCGCGCTACAGGGCTTCGGTTTCGCCATGGGACCGTTTCGCATGTACGACGTGGTTGGCATTGATCTGGAGTGGCGTGCCCGCGAACTGGCTGGCAAAGGGCAGGATGCGCCGGAAGTTCAGGTGGATAACCGCTTGTGCGAACTGGGCCGGTTCGGGCAGAAGTCCGGTAACGGTTACTACCACTATGAGCCGGGCAGCCGCCAGGCCGAGCATGATCCTGAAGTGGATGCGCTGGTGCTGCGGGTCAGCGAGGAGCTGGGTTTCCAGCGTCGCGACATCGGCCCTGAAGAAATCCTTGAGCGCTGTGTGCTGGCGCTGGTTAACGAAGGCGCGAAGATCCTGCAGGAACGCATAGCCGGCTCAGCCCATGACATCGACCTGGTGTACTTGAATGGCTATGGCTTTCCAGCGGAGAAGGGCGGGCCGATGGCCTGGGCGGATCAGCAAGGGCTGGCGGACATTCATCAGCGCTTGCTGGCGCTGGAGACGCGACAGGGCGATCAGTGGAAGCCGGCGCGCTTGATTGGCGAACTGGCGGCGCAGGGGAAGGGGTTTACTGAGCGTTGACACCGGTCGGCTGTGCTGACTTTCGCGAGCAGGCTCGCTCCCACAGAAGAGCGCGATCCAATGTGGGAGCGAGCCTGCTCGCGAAGGGCCTGCCACGGTTTGAATTAGACTCGCCGAAAATCCGAAGGAATCCCTGATCAATGCCCAACCCGACACCGCAACGCTGCGACTACCCCCACTTCCAGCCCATCACCACACGCTGGCACGACAACGACGTCTACGGTCACGTCAACAACGTCACCTACTACAGCTTCTTCGACACAGCGGTGAACACTTATCTGATCCAGGTCGGTGGCCTGGATATCCATGACGGCGAGGTGGTGGGTTTCGTGGTCAGTTCGGCCTGCGATTATTTTGCCTCGATCGCTTTTCCGGATCTGATCGAGATCGGGCTGCGGGTCGGCAAGCTGGGCAACAGTTCAGTGCAATACGAACTGGCTGTGTTCAAGGTCGGCGAAAGCGAGGCGTGTGCGGCGGGGCGATTCGTGCATGTGTTTGTCGATCGGGCGAGCAATCAGCCAGTGCCGATTCCTGCCGGTTTGCGCGGAGCTCTGCAGCGGTTGGTCATCTAAAGGCGCAAAAAAAATCGCAGCCACAAGGGCTGCGATTTTCGTTCAAGCCTTCGCCTTAGTGGTGGCGATAGTACTTGTGATGCTTGCGGTGGCCGTAGGCATGGCCGCGACCTGGATGACCACGGTCGCGGTAGTAGCGACGGTCATCATGGCGACGGTCGTAACGACGATCATCGTCGTCGCTCTTGTTGCCCATGTAGTTACCCAGCGCGCCGCCCGCGCCGCCACCTGCGGCGGAGCCAATCAGGCTGCCGGTGGTGCCGCCGAGGCTGCGACCAACCACGTTACCGCCGGCGGCACCCAGTGCACCACCGATGGCCGCTTCGCCGCGGCTGCGTTTGTCTGCGCCGACTGCGCTACCACCCGCGCCGCCCAGGGCTGCGCCGATGGTGGAACCTGTATTGCCGCCTAACGATTGACCGACGACCGAGCCAAGAACCCCGCCCAATGCGCCGCCCACACCTGCTTCGGTGGTGCCTCCGGCAGAAGCGAAGCCACTGACCAGGCCAAGGGACAACAAGAGAATCGAGGAGAACTTCATAGAGGATGAGCCTCAAAGGGATGACGGCGCCGATCCTGAGGCTCTGCAATGGGCGTGACAATCGAAATCCGACGAATAACACGACTTGTATACAAGATTGCAAGTTACTGTTTTTTCACCGGAACTTAACCGATTTTCGCCGGTCTTTAGCTACTTCGGACTGGCCGTTTTTATGCAAAAACGGCCTTTTTTGTGGACGGTCGAAAATCTTCGCCACGGCAGATCTGTTGACAGGTCGATCGCTTTCGCGAGCAGGCTCGCTCGCACATTTGAAACGCATTCCAAGTGTGGGAGCGAGCCTGCTCGCGAAGGGGCCGGATCTGGCTCCGCGGTTAAGCGGATTTAGCCATGATCAACCCCGTATCACTCGCCGCCTCCAGCCTGATCGCAATGAACTTCGACGTCGGCGTGTGGCTGCCATCGCCCGTACTTTCCAGCGGCACCAGCGGATTGACCTCCGGATAGTACGCCGCCGCCTGCCCCGCAGGAATATCGAACGCCAACAATGTAAAAGCTTTCACCCGGCGCTCACGACCATCGTCCCAGATCGACACGATGTCGGCCTTCTGTCCCGGACGGAAGCCCAGACGAATGATGTCGGCCTCGTTGGCGAACAGCACGTCACGCTGGCCCTTCACGCCGCGATAACGGTCGTCGAGACCATAGATCGTCGTGTTGTACTGATCGTGGGAACGCATCGATTGCAGGATCAGATCCGGCACTTGCCCAGTGGCACGGGTGCGCTCGTGGACCAGATCCTTCGGCAACTGGTTCGCGCGGAAATTGGCACGGCCCGACGGCGTGTTCCACTTGCGAGCGCCAGCGGAGTTGCCCAGATAGAAACCGCCCGGGTTCTTGATCTTGTCGTTGAAGTCCTTGAAGTTCGGGATGGTATCGGCGATCAGTTCGCGAATGCGCCCGTAATCGGCCACCAGCCAGTTCCAGTCCACCGGTTGGCTGCCCAGTGTCGCGGCAGCGATGCCAGCGATGATCGACGGCTCCGAGCGCATCTGGTTCGACAGCGGCTGCAGTTGCCCGTTGGAGGCGTGGACCATGCTGAACGAGTCTTCCACGGTGACCGCTTGCGGCCCTTCGGTCTGGATATCGATGTCCGTGCGGCCCAGGCACGGCAGGATCAACGCATCTTTACCGTGAGCGAGGTGGCTGCGGTTGAGTTTGGTGCTGATCTGTACGGTCAGGTCACAGTTGCGCAGCGCTTCGAAGGTGCGCGAGCTGTCCGGCGTGGCCTGAGCAAAGTTGCCGCCCAAGCCGATGAACACCTTGGCGCGACCTTCGGCCATCGCATGAATCGCCTCGACCACGTTGTGGCCGTTATGACGCGGCACCTTGAACTGGAAGCGACGCTCCAGCGAATCGAGGAACGCCACCGGTGGGCGCTCGTTGATGCCCATGGTGCGATCGCCCTGCACGTTGCTGTGGCCGCGCACCGGGCACAGACCGGCGCCCGGTTTGCCGATGTTGCCGCGCAGCAGCATCAGGTTGGCGATTTCCTGGATGGTCGGCACCGAATGACGGTGCTGGGTGATGCCCATGGCCCAGCACATGATCACGTTTTTGCCTTTGGCGTACATGCGCGCGGCTTGCTCGATCTCGACCAGCGTCAGGCCGGACTGCTCGACGATCTGCTCCCACGAGGTGTCGTCGACGATGGCGAGGTACTCCAGCACGTTGGCGCTGTGGGCATTGAGAAAATCATGGTCGAACACCGCCGGCTCGCCAGCCTTCTGTGCATCGCGTTCCCATTGCAGGAGGAACTTGGCCATGCCGCGCAGCACCGCCATGTCGCCGCCGAGTGCCGGGCGGAAGTACGCGGTGTTGGTCGGCTTGTCGCCGTTGGTGAGCATTTCGAGCGGGTGCTGGGGATGCTGGAAACGCTCCAGACCGCGTTCTTTCAGCGGGTTGATGCATACCACTTGGGCGCCACGTTTCACCGCTTCACGCAATGGTTCGAGCATGCGCGGATGGTTGGTGCCGGGGTTCTGGCCCCAGACGAAAATCGCGTCGGCGTGCTCGAAGTCGTCGAAAGTCACGGTGCCTTTGCCGACCCCGACACTCTGCGCCAACGCCACGCCGCTGGCCTCGTGGCACATGTTCGAGCAGTCAGGGAAATTGTTGGTGCCGTAAGCCCGCACGAACAGCTGATACAGATACGCCGCTTCATTGCTGGCGCGGCCCGAGGTGTAGAACTCGGCCTGATCCGGGCTTGGCAGATTGCGCAGGTGCTTGCCGATCAGGGCAAAGGCATCTTCCCAACTGATCGGCTTGTAGCGATCGGACTCGGCGTCGTAGACCATCGGCTCGGTCAGGCGACCCTGATATTCCAGCCAGTAATCGCTTTGTTCCAGCAGGGAAGTGACGCTGTGCTTGGCGAAGAATTTCGCATCGACGCGACGCTTGGTCGCTTCCCAGTTCACCGCTTTGGCGCCGTTCTCGCAGAACTTGACCATGCCGCTTTCCGGCGAATCACCCCAGGCGCAACCCGGGCAGTCGAAACCGCCGTTCTGGTTGGTCTTGAGCATCATGCGCAGGTTTTTCAGGGCGTTGTCGCTGGTAAGCCACGCCTGGGCCACACTGATCAGGGCGCCCCAGCCGCCGGCGGCACCTTTGTAAGGCTTGTAACGCGGGACAGGTTTCTGGTCGGCTTGATGATGTTGGCTCACGCTTGATTCTCCATCGCGGGGCTGTACACCCGCGGCGCACTTTTCTGCGGCAGGTGGATGAGATTGAGGTTGTGGCGCCGGGCCCATTGCACGGCCAGGCCGGTGGGTGCCGACAGGCTGACCAGGGTCTGGATGCCGGCACGCAAGACTTTCTGGATCAATTCGAGGCTGCAACGGCTGGTGACGATCGCCAGCCCGCCCTCTGTGGATATCTTCTGGCGGATCAGTCCGCCGATCAGCTTGTCCAGCGCGTTGTGTCGGCCGATGTCTTCGCGGCCGAGCAGCAAGTCACCGCTGGCATTCATGAACACCGCCGCATGCACCGCGCCGCAGTGCTGGCCGAGCGGCTGGAACGCGCCGATGCGCTGGCGCAAGCCGTCGAGCCATTCGATCGGTGGCAAGGCTGCGCCAGGCAATACCTTGAGATCAGGCAACGCCTGTTCAACCGCTTCGACGCCGCACAATCCGCAACCGCTGGTGCCGGCCAACTGCCGACGCTGTTGCTTGAGGTTCCAGAATGCGCGATTGGCGATGGTCACCTGCGCGTATTGCGCCGAGCCTGCACCCGTCAGTTGCAGATCGTAGATATCACTGGCGTCTTCGATGATGCCGCTGCCGAGGCTGAAACCGACGATGAAATCTTCGAGGTCGGTCGGGGTGACCAGCATCACTGCCTGGCTGATGCCGTTGTAGGCGATCGCCAACGCGACTTCCTCGGCCAGCGCGGTGCTGGCCGATGCCTCAAGGGGTAAATCGCTGTAGCTGTAGGTCTGGCTGGCGGCAGGCGCGGGCGTTTCGATTGCTGGCGCCGCGCAGGCTGGGCGCTTGGCGTTCATGGCATCACCGACGGTTTGATCTAGGTCAAGACTAGGCGCGGCAAGTTGTCGCGTCTAATCGCTATTACCGATCTACCGATAGATGCCGTCGATCAAGCGTCTGTTGGCGATTTTTGATAGAGCGCGAAACAGGCTTCCGCCAGCGCCGAGCGGGGTGCCCCTCGTCGCATGATCAGCCCCAGCGGCGCGAGGGTGTGGGCATTCTCGATCGGTTGCAGACGCAGATGATCGGCGAGGGTTTCCGCGCCGCCGTCGAGGGGCATGATCGCGCAGCAAAAACCGCCGTGGACCGCTTGCAGCAATTGATGCACGGCATCGGTTTGCAGCAGCGGTTGCGGCGTCAGGCCACGGCTGTGGAAGTTGTGGTCGATGGACTGGCGAAAATGCATGCCGCTGGTGAGCATGCACAGAGGCAGTTCGATCAGCGATTCCCAGCTCAGCGGTGCTTCGCCGAAGCTGAACGAGCGCTCGTCGTAGAGCAGGCCCATGCGCGTTTCGTTGAAGGCCAGCGAATCGAAGCGCTCGCTGTCCAGACGTTCCAGATACGAAACGCCAATGTCGATGCGGTTGTTCGCCAGGTGTTCGAGCACCTGCTCCGAGCTCAGCGACGACAGCTCGAAGCGCAGTTCCGGATGCGCCGCGTGCAGACGTTGCATCAGCGGCAACGGATCGAAACTCGACAGCGGCACCACACCCAGGCGCAGCGTACCGATCAGGTTGCCGCGACAGGCCGCCGCTTCCGCCTGCAGGCCATCGTAAGCCGCCAGCACCGTACGCGCCCACGCCAGCACGCGTTCGCCCGGTGCGGTGAAGCCTTCAAAGCGCTGGCCACGGTTGACCAATGGCAGATCAAGTTCTTCTTCGAGGCTGCGCAAACGCATCGACAGGGTCGGCTGGGTAATGTGGCAGCGCGCGGCGGCCTGGCCGAAATGGCGGGTTTCGTCGAGGGCGATGAGGAATTTCAGCTGCTTGATGTCCATCTTCGCTCCGGAAAGATTGGCGGGGTAGGCGATTCTACCGCGAGCGCGCGCACAGGGTCATTGGTCGGACTGGAACCGGATTTGGCCGGGGTGGTCTAGGCTTGGGCGTCTGGAACCCAAATCAAGGAGTGTGCGCTATGAGTCTTTTGAGCTTTGTGAAGGAAGCCGGTGAAAAGCTGTTGGATCTGCTGACACCCGGCAATGCCAATGCCAGCGAGCAATTGAAGGAACACATCAGCAAGGTCGGGCTGGGCAATCCCAACGTACAGGCGACCGTGGACGGCGACAAGGTGACGGTGACCGGTGAAGTCGCGAGCCAGGAAGAGAAAGAGAAAATTCTGCTAGCGGTGGGCAACATTCAAGGGGTGGGCAGCGTAGATGACCAGATCACCGTGACCGGGCCGGTAGTGGTCGCTGCCGAGTTTGTCGAGGTCAAGGCAGGCGACACGCTGAGCGCGATTTCGCTGCGCGTTTATGGCAACGCCAATCAGTACCAGAAGATTTTCGACGCCAACAAACCGATGCTCAAGGATGTGAACAAAATCTATCCGGGGCAGAAGCTTCGCATTCCGAAATAATTTCCAGCCCTATTCGCCAGCAGGCTGGCTCCCACAAGGGACCGCATTTCAATGTGGGAGCCAGCCTGCTGGCGATTGGGGCAGCACGGTTTCAAAGCCCGGCAATCAATTCCCGATAATCCTCGACCGCGGCAAACTCGGCCGTGTCCTTCGGCCCTTTGCGGCTGTCCGGTTCTTTCACCGCGAGCAGATGCGCTACGCCAAAATCCCGCGCACTGCGCAGGATCGGCAAGGTGTCGTCGATAAACAGGCTGCGCGCTGGATCAAACCCGATGTCCGCTTGCAAGGCATCCCAGAACTGCGGGTTCTCCTTGGGATAACCATAGTCGTGCGAGCTGATCAGCCGCTCGAAGTATGGTGCGAGTTCGATCCGTTCCAGTTTCAACGACAGCGAATCGCGGTGCGCATTGGTGATCATGATCACCCGTTTGCCGGCGCGTTTGATCGCGTCGAGAAAGGTGTCGGCATCCGCGCGCAGGGCGATCAAGTGGGCGGTTTCCTGTTTCAGTTCGCGCACCGACAGTTTCAGTTCCGCGCTCCAGAAATCCAGGCAGTACCACTGCAACTGGCCGGCGTGGCGTTCGAACAGCGGCTGCAATTCCAGCTCGGCCATGGCCCGGCTGATGCCGTGCAGTTCGGCGTAGCGCTGGGGCAGGTGCTCGAGCCAGAAGTGGTTGTCGAAGTGCAGATCCAGCAGCGTGCCGTCCATGTCGAGCAGAACGGTATCGATGTCGGACCACGGTAAAGAAGGCATGGCAACGTCTCGAACGGTGAAAGGATATCCGACGCAAACAATCGGGAAAGCCGCGTTATAGTAGCGCGTTCACGCCAAGGAGCTTTGCATGCGCCAGAAACCCACCGTACTCGCCCGCGAGATTGTCGCCACCAGTCGCCTGTTTCGCGTCGAAGAACTCAAGCTGCGATTTTCCAATGGTGTGGAGCGCACCTACGAGCGTCTGGTCGGCAAGGGTGCGGGCTACGGCGCGGTGATGATCGTCGCGATGCTTGATGCCGAACACGCGGTGTTGATCGAGGAATATTGCGGCGGCACCGACGAGTACGAATTGTCTCTGCCCAAAGGCTTGATCGAGCCGGGCGAAGACGTGCTGGCGGCGGCCGAGCGGGAGCTCAAGGAAGAAGCCGGTTATGGCGCGCGCCAACTTGAACATTTGACCGAACTGTCGCTGTCACCCGGTTACATGAGCCAGAAGATCCAAGTGGTGCTGGCCACCGATCTCTACGAAGAACGGCTGGAAGGCGATGAACCGGAGCCGATGCGGGTCGACAAGGTCAACCTGCGCGAACTGTCGGCGCTGGCGCTGAATCCGCAATTTACCGAAGGCCGCGCATTGGCGGCGCTGTATTTGACCCGTGATCTGCTGCGCCAGCGCGGGATGTTCAGCTATGAGTGAGACCTCGATGAATTTTCCCCATCCGCTGATGGCACCGGTAATTGAGTTGGCTTTACAGGCTGGCGAGGCAATTCTGCCGTTCTGGCGCGCCGGCGTTGAAGTCACCGCCAAGTCCGATGATTCGCCGGTGACGGCCGCCGATCTGGCTGCGCATCATCTTATCGTCGCCGGGCTGACGGCGCTGGATCCGAGTATTCCGGTGTTATCCGAAGAAGACGCCAATATTGCGCAGAGCGTGCGCGCCAGTTGGCAGCGCTGGTGGCTGGTGGATCCGCTGGACGGTACCAAGGAATTCATCAGTGGCAGTGAGGAATTCACCGTCAACATCGCGCTGATTGAAAATGGCCGGGTGGTGTTTGGCGTGGTGACGATGCCGACCAACGGTCGCTTTTACGTCGGTGGCGCCGGGCTCGGGGCATGGCGTGGCGACAAGGGCGCAACGCCGATAGCTATTCAGGTGCGCGATGTGCCTGCACCGGACGAGGCGTTCACCGTGGTCGCCAGCCGTCGACATTCAAGTCCGGAGCAAGAGCGTTTGCTGGCCGGGTTGAGCGCCAGTCTCGGTGAGCTGCAACTGGCCAATATCGGCAGTTCCTTGAAGTTCTGCCTGTTGGCCGAAGGTGCTGCCGATTGCTATCCACGCCTGGCGCCGACTTCGCAGTGGGACACGGCGGCAGCTCAGGGCGTGCTGGAAGGGGCTGGTGGCGAAGTGCTCGATCTGCGCGGTGAAGCGTTTTGTTATCCGGCGCGGGAATCGCTGTTGAACGAGTTCTTTCTGGCACTGCCGGCGAAGGCTGCGTGGCGCGAGAGATTGTTGGAGTTGGCTCGAGGTTAATGTTCTGATCCGGAATCCCCCTCACCCCAGCCCTCTCCCTCGGGAGAGGGCTGGGGTGAGGGGGGCTTTTGATCTTCAACGGTGCAAAACGTACTGGCCGGTAAATCTCACCGCAACGTCCTCACTTCCCGCATTCAGGATCCGCGTATCCAGCGTCAACCGAGCTCGCCCATAACGCCGATACATCGCCACAAAGCGTTTCCAAATCGCCGCATCCGGCGCCGGGCAAATAGCCACGGCGTCTCCGGTTACCGGCAGCGGATAACTGATCTGCCCTTCCTGAATGACGATGTGTCCGTCGGTAATTCCTTCTTCCTGCAAACGCAGATGCAACCAGCCCCAACCGGCCAGCACCGCGCCGCAGTACAGGCTGCCGCCAAACATGGTGCTCTTGTGATTGACGTTGGGCGCGAGCGGCAGGTGCAGGCGCAGTTGCTGATCCCGCCATTCTAGAACTTCAAGTCCCATCTCGGCGGTCAGCGGAATGTCGTGATGCAGCACTGTTTGCAGGTATTCGCTTGCGCTGCTCATTCGTTGTCTTCCCCGTGGCTGCTGTCGCCGAAATTCAGACCGTGTTTGCGCAGCTTGTCATGCAGGGTCTTGCGCGGAATGCCCAAGGCTTCGGCGAGGCTGCGCACCGAGCTGTGCGAGCGCGCCAATTCGGCGGCGATCAGCGATTTCTCGAAGTTTTCCACCTGCTCGCTGAGGCCGCCACTGACCACTTCGACAGGCGTGCCGCCGCTGCCATCAGCGCTGTTGTCCAGTGCCAGCTCAAGCCCAAGGGCGAAGCGTTCGGCAGCATTTTGCAGTTCGCGCACGTTGCCCGGCCAGGTGTGGCGCAGCAGCAAGGCTCGTTGCGCTGGTTGCAATTCATTGGGTGGCAAACCGTGGCGGGCGCTGGCTTCATCGGCGTAATGCTGAAACAGCACCAATGCGTCTTCGCCCCGTTCGCGCAACGGCGGGATGCGCAGCGGCGCGACATTTAGGCGGTAATACAAGTCGGCGCGGAAGCGACCCTGATCCGCCGCCTGACGCAGGTCTTCCTTGGTCGCGGCGATGACGCGGATGTCCAGCGGGATCAACTGATTGCCGCCCAGACGCTCGACCACCCGCTCCTGCAGCATGCGCAGCAGCTTCACTTGCACGTCCATGCTCATGCTTTCGATTTCGTCGAGAAACAACGTGCCGCCGTTGGCGAATTCGAATTTGCCGATGCGGCGTTTCTGCGCGCCGGTAAACGCGCCGGGCTCGTGACCGAACAGCTCGCTTTCCACCACAGATTCCGCCAGGGCGCCGGCGTTGATCGCCACGAACGGACCATTGCGGCGGCTCGACAAGTCGTGCAACGCGCGGGCCACGACTTCTTTGCCGGCGCCGGTTTCACCAAGGATCAGCACGTCAGCCTTGGTCGCCGCCAGCGCACCGATCTGCTCACGCAGGCGCAGCATTGGCGTCGAATGGCCGACCAGTCGCGCACTCAGTTCGTTGCGGTCGCTCAACGCCAGACGCAGGCTGCGGTTGTCCAGCACCAGACGCCGTAGCGAGAGGGCGCGACGGACGCTGTCGAGCAGCGCATCGCTGGCAAAGGGTTTTTCCAGAAAATCGTAAGCGCCGGCGCGCATCGCCTGCACTGCCAGCGGTACGTCGCCATGGCCGGTGATCAGCAGCACCGGCAGCTCCGGATCCTGTGCATGCAACTCGCTCAACAGTTCGAGGCCGTCCATGCCCGGCATACGGATGTCGCTGACCACCACGCCGGGCCAGTCACGCTCAAGTTGCGCGGCCAGGCCCTTGGCTTCGGACAGCGGCAGGATTTTCAGGCCGGCCAGATCCAGCGTTTGGCCGAGGGCTTGGCGCAGGTGCGGATCGTCGTCGATCAACACTACCTGGATGCGATTGTCGATGGTCATGCACTTCGGTCCTCGGACGGTTGCAGGCTGACTCCGGGCGCGCCGGCGCGCAGGCGCAGGGTGATCAGGGCGCCGCCTTGCTTGTGGTTGGCGAACGACAGCTCGCCACCAAAGGCGCGCATCAGCGTTTCACAAATGGCCAGCCCCAGGCCCAGACCCTGGGTGCGGGTCTTGGTGGTGTAAAAGGGCTCGCCGGCGCGGCCAAGGGCTTCCATGCAGAACCCGGGGCCGTTGTCGCGAATGTACAGATTGACGCCGTCGGCGGTGGCTTCGGCACTCAACCACAATTTGCGCGGCGGACCTTTTTCGGTCAGGGCATCGAGAGCATTGGCCAGCAGATTGCCCAGCACTTGGCGCAAACGGGTTTCGCCGGCCTCGACCCACAGCGTCGCGGCTGGCAGATCGCGGATCAGTTCGACTTCCATGCTGCGCCGACGTTTGGCCAGCAATGCCAGCGCATCGTCCAGCGCCGGTTGCAGGGCAACGCTTTCCGGTGCGTGGCGATCGCGGCGGGCGAAGGCGCGCAGGTGGGCGATGATCGAGGCCATACGCCCGGTCAGTTCGCTGATCAGCTTGAGGTTGCCGCGCGCGTCCTCTGTGCGCTGATGATCGAGCAGCACTTCGGCGTTTTCCGCATAGCTGCGAATCGCCGCCAGCGGCTGATTGAGTTCGTGGCTGATGCTCGCCGACATGGTACCCAGCGCCGACAATTTGCCCGCCTGAACCAAGTCGTCCTGGGCGCGCACCAGCTCCTGCTGCGCCTGCTCACGCTCGAGCACTTCCTGTTTCAAACGGCGGTTGAGGCCCTCCAGATCGCTGGTACGTTCAGCCACCCGGCCTTCCAGTTCGCGGCGGGCCTTGGCCTCGAACGCGATGCGCTCCAGATAATGCCGGCGACGTTGCATCATCAAACCCACCAGCAGCATCACCACCAACAGCGTGGCGCCGCCGATCGCGACCACCGTGCGTACCGGGCGATCGATCAGCGTACGCGGGGCAAGAATGCTGACGCTCCAGCCGGTTTCGGCGATGTCGTGGGTCTGCGTCAGCCAAGCGTCGGAACTGAGGTTCAGTGGCCGGGGTTCGCGGGTCGGGTAGGGCTGGATCGCGGTGATTGCAGCGCGCTCGGTTTCACTCAGCTCACGAGTGGCGCGGAAACGCCATTCCGGGCGCGACGTCAGGATGACCACGCCGTTATGGTCGGTCACCAGCAGTTGTTCCGGCGTCTTGCCCCACAGGCTTTCGGTGTGGTCGAGATCGACCTTGATCACCAGCACACCGATGATTTTCTCGCCGTTGCGCACAGCCGCGGCGAAGAAGTATCCGCGTTTGGCCGACGTGGTGCCGAGGCCGAAGAAGCGTCCGAGGCGCCCGGCCATGGCTTCACTGAAATACGGGCGGAAGGCGAAATTGCGGCCGACGAAGCTGTCGCGTTTGTCCCAGTTCGACGCCGCCAGCGTCTGGCCGGACGTGTCCATCAGGTACATGACTTCAGCGCCGGTCTGCGCGGCGATGTTGTTCAGCAGGCGATTGGCGTTGCCTTGGGTGACGCCGTCATCCGGCGCACCGAGCACCGCGCGCAGGGCCGGCAGATCGCCGAGAATCTGCGGCAACACTTCATAGCGATGCAGGGTGCCGAGCAGGTTGGCCACGTACAGATCGAGGGTCTGGCGGTTCTGCCCGGCGAGTTCGCTGCGGTAATAGCGTTCGGCAAGATGTTCCAACGGCCACAGCAGCGGCGCCAGGCACAGGGCCAACAGCGCGAGGCTGCGCCAGCGAGGTCTGCGGGGAAGCGGTGGTTTCATGAGCCGGATGCGCCTGAGGTGACAGGCGCATTATGCCCGGCCTCAGGCGAAGACGTCAGCGTCCTTGAGCAGCGCGGCCGCCTGATCCTTGGCCGACAGCTTCGGCGCTTCGTCCAATTGCCAGTCGATGCCCAGCGCTGGGTCGTCCCAGCGAATGCTGCGCTCGGAAGACGGGTCGTAATAGTTGGTGGTCTTGTAGAGGAATTCGGCGAACTCGCTCAGCACCACGAAACCGTGAGCGAAACCTTCCGGTACCCACAGCTGACGATGGTTTTCCGCCGACAGGCGAACCGCCACCGATTTACCGAAATGCGGTGAGCTGCGACGAATGTCCACTGCCACGTCGAGCACTTCACCCACGGTCACGCGAACCAGTTTGCCCTGAGTGTTCTGCAACTGGTAATGCAGGCCACGCAGCACGCCTTTTTGCGAGCGCGAATGGTTGTCTTGCACGAATTGCGTTTCCAGACCGGTAGCGTCCTGAAACGCCTTGGCATTGAAACTCTCGTAGAAAAAACCGCGCTCGTCGCCGAACACCTTGGGTTCGATGATCAGAACACCGGGCAGATCGGTGGTGATGACATTCATGAGGATTTCCATAGACAGGTGTGAATGGGCGACATTCTTGCGCAAAGCGCTGCGGGGCGCGAGTGGTCGGTTGGAAATAGCCGGTCCGCTGGCATGTGGGGGTTGCGTAACCGACAAGGCAATGGCGATATAAGCGCCTAATAAAATTTCAGGGGTTGTTTCATGCCGCTCGCCACGTTGATTCATCGCGCCAGTTTGCCCGGTCCGCAGGTTTCAGAGGCGCAGGCGCTGCAATGGCTGGCCGAGCATTACGGGCTCAGCGGCACGTTGCAGGCGCTGGGCAGCCAGCAGGATCTGAATTATCGCGTCGACAGCGAGCGTGGGCGCTTCGTGTTGAAAGTCTGCCGTGGCGATTACGCGCTGGTGGAGCTGCAAGCCCAGCACGCAGGTCTCAAATACCTGGCCGAGCACTCGGCGATCAAGGTGCCGCAGGTGATCGCCGCCAATAACGGTGAAGACCTGTTGTCGCTGCAAGCCAATGGCGAAGCGGTGCATGTGCGGTTGCTGGAGTACATCGACGGGCAGCCGTTGACCGATTTCGATCATCTTGGTCAGGACGTGATCGCCGGGTTTGGCCGGCTCTGTGGCGAGATGGATCTGGCGCTGGCCGGCTTCGATCACGCCGGTCTCGAGCGCACATTGCAGTGGGACGCGCGTCACGCCAGCGCGTTGATCAGTCATCTGTTGCCAGTGATCAAGGATGAGCAGCAGCGTGCGGCGATCAGCGCTGCTGCCGAGCAGGCCGAGCGCCGTTTGCAGCCGTTGCTGGACAAACTGCCGGTGCAGGCGATTCACATGGATATCACCGATGACAATGTCGTCTGGGCGCGCGATGCCCAGCGGCATTGGCAACTGCAGGGGGTTATCGACTTCGGTGATCTGGTACGCACTTGGCGCATCACCGATCTGTCGGTGACCTGTGCGGCATTGCTGCATCACGCCGATGGCGATCCGTTTGTCATCCTGCCAGCAGTCAAGGCGTATCACGCGGTCAATCCGTTGCAGTACGCAGAGTTGCAAGCGCTGTGGCCATTGATCGTGACGCGATCGGCGGTGCTGGTGCTCAGTGGCGAGCAACAGGTGAGCATCGATCCCACCAATACCTACAGCCGCGACAATCTGAGTCATGAGTGGGAGATCTTCCGCGTCGCGACTTCGGTGCCATTGGCGCTGATGGAGGCGGCTATTCTCACTGCCGTGGGCCAGACCTTACCGAGGAACGAACACGCAGAATTGGCGCCGCTGTTGCCCGGACTGGTCGGGCGCGAATTTGCGCTGATCGATCTGGGCGTGTTGAGTCCGCACTTCGAGGCGGGCAACTGGGAGCAGCCGGGCATCGATCAGCGCTTGCTGACAGAAGCCGCAGCGGTGCATGGGCTGGCGGCGACGCGTTATGGTCAGTACCGCTTGTCACGTACTCGGCCGGACAGCGCGACTGAGCCGGACACGCTAGCGTTGCATGTCGAATTGCGTGTGCCGACTGGCACCGAAGTGCAAGTGCCGTTTGCGGGTGTCCTGAAACGAACGGCGGACGGTGCGCTGCAACTCGATGGCCCACAGTTCAGAGTTCGCCTGTGGGGCGTGACGCCAGTTCTTGACCATGGCGCGGCACTGGATAAAGGCCAGAAACTCGGTGAAGTCACTGGGCCGCTGATTGTGCAGTTGTGCCGAGAAGCAGAGCTCGACGCGCCACTGTTCTGCACGCCGTCCCGTGCATCCGCGTGGCTGGCGTTGTGCCCGTCGCCGTCGACCTTGCTCGGGCTGGCCTGCGACGCCGAGCCGGAGCTGGACGCGAAAACCCTGCTCGAGCGCCGCGACGCCAGTTTTGCCCGCACGCAAAAACACTATTACGCCGACCCGCCGCGCATTGAACGCGGCTGGCGCAACCACCTGATCGACATGCACGGCCGTTCGTATCTGGACATGCTCAACAACGTCGCCGTGCTCGGTCATGGTCACCCTCGGATGGCGGCGGTCGCAGCACGGCAGTGGTCGTTGCTCAATACCAATTCGCGCTTCAACTATGCGGCAGTCGCCGAGTTTTCCGAACGCTTGCTGAAACTGGCGCCAAAGGGCATGGATCGGGTGTTTCTGGTCAACAGCGGCAGCGAGGCCAATGACCTGGCGATTCGTCTGGCCTGGGCCTTCAGCGGCGGGCGCGACATGATCAGCGTGCTCGAGGCGTATCACGGCTGGACGGTCGGTGCCGATGCGGTATCGACGTCAATTGCCGACAACCCGAAGGCGCTGGAAAGTCGCCCGGACTGGGTGCACCCAGTGCCGGCGCCGAACACTTATCGTGGCGAATTCCGTGGCGTCGACTCAGCGCCGGATTACGTGCGCAGCGTCGAACATCATTTGCAGAAACTCGCCGAGCAGAAGCGCCAACTGGCGGGTTTCATCTGCGAGCCGGTCTACGGCAATGCCGGGGGTATTGCTTTACCGCCGGGCTATTTGCCGCAGGTGTATCAAAAGGTCCGCGCGCAGGGCGGGGTGTGCATCGCTGACGAAGTGCAGGTCGGTTACGGGCGCATGGGCCATTTTTTCTGGGGCTTCGAAGAGCAGGGCGTGGTGCCGGACATCATCACCATGGCCAAAGGCATGGGTAACGGCCAGCCACTGGGCGCGGTGATCACTCGCCGGGAAATCGCCGAGGCGCTGGAGGCCGAAGGTTATTTCTTCTCGTCGGCGGGCGGCAGTCCGGTCAGTTGTCAGATCGGCATAGCGGTGCTCGATGTGATGGAGGAAGAAAAGCTCTGGGAAAACGCCCAGGTCGTCGGCGCCCACTTCAAGGCGCGCCTGCAAGCGTTGATCGATAAACATCCGCTGGTCGGCGCGGTGCACGGCTCCGGGTTTTATCTCGGGCTGGAGCTGATCCGCGATCGGCAGACGCTCGAACCGGCAACTGCCGAGACTGCATTGCTGTGTGATCGCCTGCGCGAGTTGGGGATCTTCATGCAGCCGACGGGCGATGACTTGAACATCCTCAAAATCAAGCCACCGATGGTGACGTCGCGCCAGAGCGTGGATTTCTTCGTCGAAATGCTGGATCGGGTGTTGAGCGAAGGACTGTAAGCAAGGCACATTCCCTGTGGGAGCGAGCCTGCTCGCGAAAGCTGGTAACAGTCGCCACATGCGGTGACTGACGCAGCGCATTCGCGAGCAGGCTCGCTCCCACATTTTTTTTCGGTTTTAAGTTCGATTAGTATCGGCTTATTGAGCGTTTAAAAAGACATATCCCTGCATTATAGCTTTTAAAGCCGATATTTATCGGTTATAAAGTCGCCATTGCCCCGGCATGGTGATCTCTTGTCCGGTGCGCGCGTTTTCTTTTCGGTCGAATTCTTCGACCGTCAAAGCACTAGCCCGGAGATGATTCATGAGCCGTATCGTTACCGTCGCCGCCACGCAGATGGCCTGTTCGTGGGACCTGGAAGCCAACCTCGAAACCGCTGAAAGACTGGTCCGCGAAGCCGCCGGCAAAGGCGCGCAGATCATCCTGATTCAGGAACTGTTTGAGGCACCGTACTTTTGCCAGAAGCCGAATCCGGATTACCTGCAACTGGCAACGACGGTGGAAGACAACGTCGCCATCAAGCATTTCCAGAAAATCGCCAAGGAGCTGCAGGTGGTGCTGCCGATCAGCTTCTACGAACTGGCTGGGCGTGCGCGCTTCAACAGCATCGCGATCATCGACGCCGACGGTAGCAACCTCGGGATTTATCGTAAAAGCCACATCCCCGACGGCCCTGGCTATCACGAGAAGTATTACTTCAACCCGGGGGACACTGGCTTCAAGGTATGGAACACCCGATACGCGAAAATCGGCGTCGGCATCTGCTGGGACCAATGGTTTCCGGAAGCGGCGCGCAGCATGGCCCTGCAAGGCGCGGAAATTCTTTTTTATCCGACCGCGATCGGCAGCGAGCCGCATGACAAGACCATCTCGTCGCGCGATCACTGGCAGCGGGTGCAGCAGGGCCATGCCGGCGCCAACCTGATGCCGCTGATTGCCAGCAACCGCATCGGCAATGAAGAGCAGGACGGCTACGACATCACCTTCTACGGCTCGTCGTTCATCGCCAACCAGTTCGGCGAAAAAGTGCAGGAGCTGAATAAAACCGAAGAAGGTATTCTTGTGCACACGTTCAACCTCGACGAGCTGGAACATATTCGCAGCGCGTGGGGTTCATTTCGCGACCGCCGGCCGAATCTGTACGGCGCGTTGAAAACCCTCGACGGTTCCCTGGAGTCCTGATGACCACATTGAAAAGTACCCCGCGCGCCGACGGCTTCTACATGCCGGCCGAGTGGGCGCCACAAACCCAGACCTGGATGATCTGGCCCGAGCGCCCGGACAACTGGCGTCTGGGCGGCAAACCGGCGCAGGCCGCGCACGCCGCAGTGGCCAAAGCCATCGCCCGCTTCGAGCCGGTGACCGTTGCCGTCTCCGCCGGCCAATACGAAAACGCCCGCGCGCGCCTCGACGTGCCGAATATCCGCGTGGTGGAAATGTCCAGCGACGACGCCTGGGTTCGCGACAGCGGCCCGACCTTCGTCATCAACAACCATGGCGAAGTGCGCGGTGTGAACTGGGATTTCAATGCCTGGGGCGGTTTCGATGGCGGCCTGTATGCGCCGTGGAACCGTGATTCGCAGGTCGGTGGCAAGATTCTCGAAATCGAACGCAGCCCGCGCTACCGCACCGAAGGTTTCGTGCTTGAAGGCGGTTCGATACACGTCGACGGCGAAGGCACGCTGATTACCACCGAAGAGTGCCTGCTCAACCGCAATCGCAATCCGCACCTGAGCCGCGAAGAAATCGAAGCGGTGCTCCGTGACAACCTCTCGGTGGACAAGATCATCTGGTTGCCGGATGGCTTGTTCAACGATGAAACCGACGGCCATGTGGATAACTTCTGCTGCTATGTGCGTCCGGGCGAAGTGCTGCTGGCATGGACCGATGATCCGCAGGATCCGAACTACCCGCGCTGCCAGGCCGCAATGCAAGTGCTGCAAAACAGCGCCGACGCCAAGGGCCGCCCGTTCACGGTGCACAAAATGCCGATTCCGGGGCCGCTGTATGCGACCGAAGAAGAATGCTCCGGAGTCGATGCGGTGGACGGTTCGCAGGAGCGCAATCCTTCCGTGCGTCTGGCCGGTTCCTACGTGAACTTCCTGATCGTCAACGGCGGCATTATCGCGCCAAGCTTCGACGACCCGATGGATGCCCCGGCCAGGGAAATCCTGCAGAAGCTGTTTCCGCAGCACGAAGTCGTGATGGTGCCGGGCCGCGAATTGTTACTGGGCGGCGGCAATATTCACTGCCTTACCCAACAGCAGCCAGCGCCGCACAAAGAGTGAGTTGAGTCGTAACAGCTTGAGTCGGTTAGCAAAACAGCGACACAACGTTTAGCTCGCCAAGCATGAAAGCAAGCCCGCGGCCCATCAGGACCGCGGGCTTTTTCATGCGCGCTGGTCGGGAATCTGCGCGCCTTGGCATACCTCTTGTATTGCTTCTGGTGCACTAGGGAGGGAGGGGAACTTCAACAGTTCTGTCACAAACCTTGGATAACGTAGCCGCTCATGAACGGGGAGAGAGCGCTGAAATGAACGCCGAAGTGAACGTAGTCAGCGAGCGGACTGTGCATCCCATGGCCGTTAACGGCGAATCGCTCCAGCTGGTTGCGCACTGGTTGAAGTCCAATGGAACGCGTCAGGTCAGACAACCTGATCCGCGCCGGATGATGATCGAGCGCTACCCCGCTGGCCTGTTCAGCGAGGCTGAACTGGAAGCGTTGTGGGATGTGATGGAAGGATAGATCCAACATGGATTGATCAAAAAGCGCTGCCGGGATGGCGGCGCTTTTTTTTGCCTGATTTTTATCCACAGGCGTTCAAAGATCGGAGCGAGCCTGCTCGCGAAGGCGTCAGCACTGTCACTGCCTTGTTGACGGGCCACCGCTTTCGCGAGCAGGCTCGCACACAGACCAAAACTCCCTGCTTAACTTCATTTTTTTGCAATCGCCCAGCTAAGAATTTACGTTTCTTAGACGTTTTTCGCCTATTTAAAGACGATTCTTGAAATTGACACACTGTTCAGGGCGCGGCTACGATTCGGCCCAACGCCTGTGGCTAACCGCCATGACTCGAACAAAGAGCAGGCCCGCCATGACGTTTGCGTTGGCGGGTCTTTTTGTTTCGGGGTGAATACAAGAGTGCAAAAGCGCCGTTTCAGCCGTTCGACACAGCGCGTTTCAACCCGTAATAAGGAAAACAAAATGTTGAACAAGCGAATCAGCCTGATCGCACTGGGGATGTTGAGTGCTACACAGGCCATGGCTAACGACCAGGCCGAATCCAAGGGTTTCGTTGAAGACAGCAGCCTCAAAGTGCTGTTGCGCAACGCCTACATCAATCGTGATTACAAAGACGGTCGCCCGGACAAAGCCGAATGGGGCCAGGCGGCAATCGGAACGTTCTCTTCTGGTTTCACCCAAGGCACCGTAGGTGTCGGTGTTGACGCCTTTGGTCTGTACGCGCTGCGTCTGGACGGCGGCAAAGGCCGCACCGGCGCGCAAGGCATCGACTTCTTCAGACAGGAAAACGACGGTCGTGCGAACCACGACATCGCCAAGGGCGGCGCAGCGGTCAAATTCCGTGTTTCCAACACCGTGTTGACCTACGGCGACCAGATGCCGGCCCTGCCGGTGCTGAGTTACGACAACGTGCGTCTGCTGCCGGAAAGCTATACCGGTACGTTGATCACTTCCCGTGAAATCCAAGGCTTGGAACTGAACGCCGGTCGTTTCACCGCCGAGTCGCGCAAGAGCGATGAAGGTCGTGACAGCGGCGGTCTGAAGGCGATCAACGTGTTGGGCGGTAGCTATCAGTTCACCGAACACTTCAAAGGCGCGCTGTACGCGTCCGACGTTGAAGACGTCTTGAAGAAACAGTACGTGAACGCCAACTACGTGATCCCGTTCAACAAGGATCAGTCGCTGACCCTGGATTTCAACGGCTATCGCACCAAGCTGGACAGCTCGTACGTGCGCGAAAACACCGTGCCGGGCGAAAGCATCGTCACCGGTCGCGACAACAAGATCTGGAGCCTTGCAGCCACCTTCGCCACCGGCCCGCACTCGTTCACCGTGGCGCATCAGCGTTCCACTGGCGACAGCAACTTGGGCTACGCCTATGGCGGCTATCAGAAAGACCAGGGTCGTGTCGGCGACGGTGGCAACTCCATCTACCTGGCCAACTCCTACTGGTCTGACTTCAACGCCGAAGACGAACGCAGCTGGCAGCTGGGTTATGGCCTGGACTTTGGTTCGTTCGGCGTTCCGGGTCTGAGCTACAACTTCGCTTACGTGCGCGGCGACAACATCACCACCTCCACCAGCGAAGGCGGCACCGAGCGCGAGATCTTCAACCAGTTCAAGTACGTCGTGCAAAGTGGCCCGGCCAAAGACCTGAGCGTGAAGTTGCGCAGCTCGATCCTGCGCGTATCGCAGAAATCCAGCGAATACAACGTCAGCGGTAACGAGCTGCGGGTATTCGTGGACTATCCGATCAACATATTCTGATGATCGACCCGTTGTAAGGAAAATGAGAAAACCCCGATTCGTTCGGGGTTTTTTTTCGACGTTTTTTCAGCGGAAACCGGAAATAACCGGTGTTTTTGTCATGTAAAAGGTGTTTTTCAAGCGCTGCAGATTCCGTTTCAAGCAGTACTTCAAATGCCTGAAATTCTTTCTCATGGACGCAAATTCTCCACCCAATAGATTAGGGCGTTCAACGCAGCGGAGAATTGGGTAATGATCGTTTTGAACAGAGAAGTGGGCGAATCGCTACGGCGCGACAAGTTTGTCAACGTCCAGGGTGGTGACTTCAATCTCTACGGTCATTTTGCCGACTTCGTCAGACTGACCAAAAGTTGGGAAAACATGGAACCTGACAGCTACTACGGTCAGGCCGAGGCCGGCATGCGTTACCGTCGTTACAGCGACTTTGAATACAACCCGAAAACCCGTGAGCTCAAGCAACTTGAGCATCGCGCTTATGTGCAATCGAAAGAGAACAACGCTTACGTCGGTGGCGTGGTACGGCACTTTCAGGACTTTTCCGAAGAAGTGATCTCTTCCCCGGTGATGCGCAGCCTGATCGACACTGATTTCGAAGTGTACAAAAGTGTATTGCCGGAAGAGTTGCACGATGAGATCTGGCAGTGCCAGATCCATCAGATCCGCATCGAAATCAAACCCGGTAAACAGTTGGAAATCACGCCTGAAGGCATTCACTGCGACGGCTATCCGTTCAGCGGCGTGCACTTCTGGGGGCGTAATAACGTCGATGGCGCGGAGAGCCGTTTGTACGACATCCACGAGCATCAATTGGCGGCGACCACCTACGAGGAAATTCTCGACACCACCTACTTCCTCGATCGCGACATGCGCCATTACGTGACCCCGGCGCGCAACACCCACACCCATGCCATGGCGTACCGTCAGATTCTGGCGATTTCCTTCTCGCGGCCCGGGACCGCTTTCGACATTGTTCGCTAATCAGATCACCCCAATCGACGGCGTCGAGTGCTCGACGCCAGTGGTCCTGCGCCGCGCCACCGCCAAGGATGCGCAACGCATGGAGCGCTTCTTCCGCCAGTTCGACGAAGTGTCGTTCTGCGAATGGCAGGACGCCAAATGCCTGCGCGGCGTGTTGATCCAGAAAACCACCACGGCGTATCTGGCGTTCGATGTGGAGGGTGAAATCGTCGGCGCGGTGCTTGGCGGAATGCTTGGCAGTCGAGGCACGATCAATCATCTGGCCGTCAGCCCGCGCTACCGCAGCCAGGGCGTGGGACAGCGCCTGGTTGAAGCGGCGTCGGCCGACATGAAGCGGGTCGGGGTGCTGCGGATGTTTCTGTTCGTCGACGATGCTAACCTCGCGGGCAAGCGATTCTGGACTGCCCAGGGTTTTTGCGAGCCTCACGGCGAACGGACATTTGAGAGGGATCTATGAATGAAAGGTCCGGCAGCGCACCGCTGATGGCGACTCATCAGCCGTCGCGCACGTTTGCCGAAGCCAGCCCGGTGGTCGCCGGGTATTTCACCGTGTCGTTTGTCTTCGGGCTGATGGCGGTCAACGCTGGGCTGCCGATGTGGCTGCCGGTGGCGATGTGCTTGTTCGTCTATGCCGGCGCTTCGCAGTTCGCCGCGCTGGCGCTGATCTCCAGTGGCGCATCGCTGACGACCATTGTGCTGACCACGTTTCTGATCAATGCACGGCACATGCTGATGTCGGTGTACATGGCCAAGGCCCTGCGCGCGCTGGGTTTGAGCCGCATGGAGCGTTGGGCTTACGCCGGTGGCCTGACCGATGAGTCCTTCGCTTTCCACAGCGTCAAGCTCGGTACCGGCGCACCGGTCAACGTGCGTTATCTGATCGGTTTCAACCTGTTCTGCCACACCTCGTGGGTGCTCGGTGGTTTGCTCGGCGCGGTCTGCGCGCAGTACGCGGCGCACTTGATCAAGTATCAGCTCGACTACGCGCTGACGGCGATGATGCTTTACGTGCTGGTGTCGCTGTGCAATACGCGCAACAAACTGATCGCTGCCGCTGCCGCCGTGGTGTGCATGGGTGCGCTGAGCCTGATCGGCAGTTCGCCCTTCAACGTATTTATCGCCACGTTTGTGGGCTGCGGAGTGGGTGTATGCCTGACCAAACGTTCCTGATTCTGGTGGTGGTGC
>Ga0308166_1001186_pt1 | contig 28803 bp, 26 predicted proteins | sample PhyCR2_2_FD_202137 | JGI IMG/M metagenome (GOLD analysis project Ga0308166, IMG submission 202137) | Phyllosphere microbial communities from UC Gill Tract Community Farm, Albany, California, United States - DLSLCC.R2 | ecosystem: Host-associated > Plants > Phyllosphere > Unclassified | place... | reverse complement strand
GACAACGCCATCAAGTACGGCCGCACCGGTGGCCGGGTGGACGTCGAAGTGGCCACCGTCGACGGCGCGCCGGCATTGACCGTGCGCGATTACGGCCAGGGCGTGCCGCTCGAGGACATGGACAAGCTCACGCGCCGCTTCTACCGCGTGGACCAGAGCCGCCACCTGCCGGGCAACGGCCTGGGCCTGTCCATCGTCACCGCCATCACCCAGCTGCACGACGGTACGCTCGCGCTGCGCCGCCTCGAGCCGGGGTTCGAGGCGAGCATGGTGTTCCCGCGGGCTTGATTTCACGCCGTCGTCCCCGCGCAGGCGCACTGCTGTCCGGAATAATTTTTACCGTCGAAAATAGGCCCGCCATAGGAAAAACCGTCGTTCCCGCGAAAGCGGGAACCCATGCTGACTGCTCGAAGTCGACTCTTTGTAGCTAACGAGGTGGAAATGAAGAACGTAGTTAGCATACTCAATATGGATTCCCGCTTGCGCGGGAATGACGATGCTATTTCTGACGGTTTTTGAAAACAATATTCCGGACACTAGTGCGCGCAGGCGGTGCCGGCGGCGTGCGGCCGGCTGCGCGTATCGCGGGATGAGCGGTAAAATACGCAGTTCTTCGTCCAGACCGAGACAGCAATGACCCAACGCCTCATCCTTGCCTCCAACAATGCGGGCAAGCTCAAGGAAATCGCCCAGTTACTGGGCCCGATCGGCTTCGAACTGCATCCGCAGGGCGAGTTCGACGTCCCCGAAGCGGAAGAACCGTTCGGCACCTTCGTCGAGAACGCGCTGCAGAAGGCCCGCCACGCGGCGCGCCTCACCGGCCTGCCGGCCCTCGCCGACGATTCCGGCGTGTGCGTGAACGCCTTCGGTGGCGCGCCCGGCGTCCATTCCGCGCGCTTCGCGGGCGAGCCGAAGTCGGACGCGCGCAACAACGAGAAGCTGATCGCCGACCTGGCCGCGCACGCCGACAAATCGGCGTATTACTACTGCGTGCTCGTGTACGTGCGCCACCCCGACGATCCGCAACCGGTGATCGCGGACGGCGTCTGGCGCGGCCAGATCGTCGACACGCCGCGCGGCGCGGGCGGCTTCGGCTACGATCCGCACTTCCTGCTGCCCGAATTCGGCCGCACGGCCGCCGAGCTGGCGCCGGAAGAAAAGAACGCCGTCTCGCACCGCGGCCAGGCGTTGCGCGCGCTCGTCGACAAGCTCGGGAAACTGAAATGATTCCGATCAAGCCCGTCGGCCCGGTCACCGAACCGCGCTCCCCGGCGACGGCAGCCTTGCAATACCTGCAACCGGGTGCGCTGAACCTGACGGCGCTGCCGCCGCTGGCGCTGTACATCCACTGGCCGTGGTGCGTGCGCAAATGCCCATATTGCGACTTCAATTCGCACGAGTCGAAGGAACCGGTTCCCGAACAGGCTTACCTGGACGCGCTGCGCGCCGACCTGGAACAATCGCTGCCGCTGATCTGGGGCCGCAAGATCCACACGGTGTTCATCGGCGGCGGCACGCCGAGCCTGATCTCGGCGGCGGGGCTGGACCGGCTGATGTCGGACCTCCGCACCTTGCTGCCGCTCGATCTCGACGCCGAGATCACGATGGAAGCGAATCCCGGCACGTTCGAGGCGGAGAAATTCAAGGCCTTCCGCGCCAGCGGGATCAACCGCCTGTCGATCGGCATCCAGAGCTTCAACAGCCGGCATTTGCAGGCGCTGGGCCGCATCCACGATGCCGAGGAAGCCATCCGGGCCGTGGGGATCGCCCAGGCCAATTTCGACAATTTCAACCTCGACCTGATGTACGCGCTGCCGGGGCAGACGCTGGCGGAGGCGCAGGCCGACATCGACATGGCGCTGTCGTTCGCGCCGCCGCATTTGTCGCTGTACCACCTGACGATGGAACCGAACACGGTGTTCGCGAAGTATCCGCCGGAGCTGCCGGGCGACGACGAGAGCGCCGACATCCAGGACATGATCGCCGAGCGCACGGCCGCCGCGGGCTATGAGCACTACGAGGTCTCGGCGTATGCGAAGCCGGGCCACCGCGCGCGCCACAACCTGAACTACTGGAAGTTCGGCGATTATCTCGGCATCGGCGCGGGCGCGCATTCGAAGCTGTCGTTCCCGCACCGCGTGCTGCGCCAGGCGCGCTACAAGCAGCCGGCGTCGTTCATGGAGGCGGCAGGGAAGGGCAATGCGGTCGCCGAGGAACACGAGCTCGCGCGCGCCGACCTGGGCTTCGAGTTCATGCTCAACGCGCTGCGGCTGACGGAAGGGTTCGACCCGAACCTGTTCGGCGAACGCACGGGCATGCCGATCAACGCGATCGAGAAGGACCTGAACGCGGCCGAAGCGAAGGGCCTGATCTACCGCGATTTCCGCGTGATCCGGCCGACGGAACTCGGGCAGCGCTTCCTCAACGACCTGCAGGAGATGTTCCTGGCCGAGTGACAAAGAGCGCATTTTGGAACGGGGCCCGTCTGCTAAGGTAGCGGCTTCGACAACCCGCTCCCATCATGACGCATCCGACTCTGGCGTTCGTGCCCCTGATCGTGGGGCTGTGCGCCACCCTCGCCACCGCCACGAACAGGCGCCTGCAATTCGGCCTGTTCTGCACCATTGCCCTGGTGCTCGCCGCAGCGCTGGCGGGCGAGTTCGGATGACGTCCTGCCCGGCCATGCAACGCTATCTCACCGCCAGCACCTACATCGACTTCGACACACCGGACGTCCTCGCCACCGCCCGCCGGCTGGCCGAAGGCGCGACTTCCGAAGCCGACGTCGTGCGCGCCTGCTTCGAATTCGTGCGCGACGCCATCCGCCACAGCGTGGATTTCAAAGCGAACCCCGTGACGTGCAAGGCGTCCGACGTGCTGCGCCACGGGACGGGCTATTGCTACGCGAAGAGCCATCTGCTCGCCGCGCTGCTGCGCGCGAACGGCATCCCGGCGGGGCTGTGCTACCAGCGCCTGTCGGTCGGCGACAGCGGGGCGCCGTACTGCCTGCACGGCCTGAATGCCGTGTACCTGAAGGACGTCGGCTGGTACCGCATCGATGCGCGCGGCAACAAGCCCGGCGTCGATGCCCGCTTCGAACCGCCCGTGGAAAAGCTGGCGTTCGCGACGCGCACGCGCGAGGAACGGATGCTGCCGGAGATCTGGGCCGAGCCGCTGCCCGTCGTCGTCGAGACGCTGGAATGCTACGATACGTGGGACCAGGTGCTTGCCAACCTGCCGGACGTGGAACTTCTTTAGAAAGGGTACGTATGTTCAGTCACATCATGGTCGGTTCCAACGACCTCGATCGTTCCAAGCGTTTCTACGACGCCGTGCTGGGCGTCCTCGGCGTGGGCGAGCCGTTCGCCAACACGAACCTGACGGGCCAGCGCCGGCTGTTCTATCGCCACGACGGGGGCTCGTTCTGCATCACCGAACCGATCGACGGCGCCGATGCCACTTGCGCGAACGGGGCCACGATCGGTTTCAAATGCGCGTCGCCCGAACAGGTCCACGCGTTCCACGACACGGCGGTCGCGCAGGGCGGCACGTCGATCGAGGCGCCGCCGGGCCTGCGCGAGAGCAGCCTGGGACCGCTGTACCTCGCGTACGTGCGCGATCCGGACGGCCACAAGCTGTGCGCGCTGTTCCGTCCCAAATAGGCGTTGAATGACGAAGGGAAACGTGCCGGGTATCCCGGAGGTCGTGTGTTACAGTCTCGCTTGCATAAGTTTCAATGAAAGGCAAGCTGGCCGATGCCACCCGCACCACCGCGCATCCTGGTCGTGGATGACGAAGAAGCCATCCTGTACGTATTCGAGCGCTACCTGAGCATCGCCGGTTATCGCGTGTCCGTCGCCGGTAACGGGCGCGACGCCGTCCGCATCGGCGAGGCCGGCCCGATCGACCTGCTGATCACCGATTTCCGCATGCCGGGCATGAACGGCATCGAAGTGATCCACGCCCTGCGCGACCTGCAGCCCGAACTGCCGGCCCTCGTCATCTCGGGCAATCCCATCGAGGCCGGCACGATGCCGCCGGGCGTACGCTTCCTGTCCAAGCCCGTGTCGATGTCGGACCTGCTCGACATCATTCCCTCCCTGATCCAACAGCCAGTCTAGCCCGGCCCTGCGTCTTCGTATCGGCTGAACAGACTGGAATAGCGGTACTCCAGGACAGGGCCGATCGCAGACAATGGTGCCATGAAGCACGTCGACCAACTTTTGCGCCGCCTCGTCGCCGAGGGGCTCGGCACCGCCCTGCTGCTGGCCATCGTCGTCGGCTCCGCCGTCATGGGCGACCGGCTGGCGGGCGGCAATGCGGCCATCGCGCTGCTCGTCAATTCGATCGCGTCCGGCTGCGGCCTCGTCGTGCTGATCCTCGCGTTCGGCGCCGTCTCGGGCGCGCACCTGAATCCCGTCGTCACCCTGTCCGAAGCATGGCAGCGCAACCTGCCGGGCGCGCTCGTGCTGCCGTACCTTGCCGCGCAGGTGGCCGGCGCGTTCGCCGGCGTGGCGCTCGCGCATTTGATGTTCGGCGAACCCGTGTTCGCGGCCGCGACGCAGGCGCGCACGGGCGCCGGGCTGTGGTGGAGCGAAGGCGTCGCGACGTTCGGCCTGCTGGCCACGATCATCGGCTGCGCGCGCACGCGGCCCAATGTCACGCCGTACGCGGCGGCCCTGTTCATCGTCGCGGGGTACTGGTTCACGGCGTCGTCGTCGTTCGCCAATCCCGCCCTCACGCTGGCGCGCGCGGCGACGGGCACGTGCGCCGGCATCCGGCTCGCGGACGTGCCGGGCTACGTGCTGGCCCAGCTGGCCGGCGCCGCGGCGGCGACCGTCGTCTTCGGGTGGCTGTATCCGCGCGCACCGCAGGAGACCACAGCGGGCGCCACGGTGGCGGGCGGGCCGGGTCTTACCCGCGCTGTCCGGCAGCCAGCGCCGTGAGCGTGCGCGCGAGGCCGCTCACCACGCGCGCCATGCCGTCAAAGACGACCTGCTCGGGCGGCTCGTCCGTATCCTGCGCGGCATGTTCCGCCTGGCGGAACGGGAAGCGCGTGAACGACGTGTCGGTGAGGACGAGGGCGGGCAGGCCGGCGCCGGGATGGTGCCACGCGGCGCGGTCGGACAAGGTCACGCCCTGCATGTAGGCGGGCGTCGCCAGGCCGTGCGCCGGGCCGGCCGCGACGCTCTGGAATGCCGACAGCGCGTCCTGCACCTCGCGCGACGAAGCCAGGCTGCCCACGTAGGCGATGAAGCTGCCCGGACGCTCGGCGGACGGAGGGTCGTCGAGGTTTGGCAGCGCGGCGGCTTTCGGCGCGAGGAAGAACACGAAGCGGATCTCGGTGCCGCTGCTGGGACGCACGCTCGCCAGCAGGCGCGCCAGTTCCAGCACGGCCGCCGTCCCGGGCGCACCGTCGTCGGCGCCGTCGTCGCGGGCGCCGACGATGAAGGTGCGCGCCGCTTGTTCACCCGGGGGCACGCTGGCCAGCACGGCTTCGATGCGGCGTGCGTGGCCGGTCCCGCCGCGGTCCTGCACGGCGTAGCCGGCCGCCTGCAGCACGTTGCCGATGTAGGTGGCGTCCCGCGGTCCGCCCGCGAGCGCCGTCACGTGCGCGCGCAGGCGCATGGCCAAAGGCGGTTCCGGCATGGCGGCGCCGGGGTTCACGGTCATCGTCGCCAGCAGCACGAGCAGGACGATGGCAACGATGGCTTTCCAGTGTGCACGAAAAAAATGTCGCATGGCGTGGGGCGCGGCGCAAGGGGCGACCGTGCCGGACAGGCCGGGCTCGGCGCGCGTTGCGGTCCTGGCGGACGCCGTCCGGCGACGGCTGCCGGGGCCGCCCGTGCATGCAATGGTGAACCGGGGCCGGCCTGCGATTTCATGATACCGAAATCGCGGCCGGCCCCGGTCGGGGTCGTGCCAATGGCGCGCGGAAACAAACCCGCGCCTGTCGCTCCCGGCAGCGCCGGAAACGACTTCCCGCGCAGGCGGGGATCCAAGTTCTGCATGCATTTCGACAGCGCATGCAAAATTGGGCCCCCGCCTGCGCGGGGACGACGGCTCATCAGCGCGCGGCGGTCGCCGGCCCCGGCTCGCTCCAGCCGCCCCCCAGCACGCGGTACAGCGTGACCTGGTTCTGCAGGCGCAGCAGGTTGGCCTGGATGGCCTGCTGCTGCGCGGTGAACAGCGAGCGCTGGGCATCCAGCAGGTCCAGGTAGCTCGCGGTGCCGTTGCGGTAGCGCAGGTCGGACAGGTTGAAGCGGTCCGTCTCGGCGGCCGCCACGGCCTGCTGGGCGCGCAGCTGTTCGCTGTACGTGGCCTGGCCGGCCAGCGCGTCCGCCACTTCGCGGAACGCGGTCTGGATCGACTTCTCGTACTGCGCGACGGTGATGTCGCGCTGGGCACGGGCGCTCTCGACGCCGGCGCGGGTGCGGCCGAAGTCGAACAGCGGCAGGATCGCCTGCGGCGCGAAGGTCCAGCCGAACGTGCCGCTCTTGAACAGGCCGGAGAGCTCGGAGCTGGCCGTGCCCGCGCTGCCCGTCAGCGTGATGCGCGGGAAGTAGTTCGCGCGCGCCGCGCCGATGTTGGCGTTGGCCGCGATCAGCTGCTGCTCGGCCGAACGGATGTCCGGACGGGTCGTCAGCAGGTCGGACGGCATCCCGGCCGGCAGGTCCGGCAGGTTCGTCGTCGCGAGCGTGGCGCCGGCCGGCAGGTTGTCGGGGATAGTCTGGCCGATCAGGAGCGTCAGCAGGTTCAGGTCCTGCGCGCGCTGGCGCTGGGCCTGGGCCAGCGTGGTGCGCGCCTGTTCGACGAGCGACACGGCCTGCTGCAGGTCGAGCTTGGACGAGACGCCGTTCTCGAAGCGCAGGTTCGTCAGGCGCAGCGATTCCTCGCGCGTCTTCAGCGTCTGCTGCGTCAGGGACAGCAATTCCTCGTCCGCGAGGAACGTCAGGTACGTGTTGGCGACCTGCGCGATCAGGCTGATCTGCGCCGTCTTGCGCGCTTCCTCGGTGGCGAGGAATTGCGCCAGCGCGGCGTCGGACAGGTTGCGCACGCGGCTGAAGAAGTCCAGCTCGAACGCCGACACCGAGAGGCCGGCCTGGTACAGGCTGCTGATCGGCTGGTCCTTGCCCGTCGTCTGGCGCTGGCCCGTGATGCCGGCGTTAATGGCCGGGAACTGGTTCGAGCGCTGGATCTGGTACTGCGCCCGTGCCGCCTCGATGTTGAGGATGGCAACGCGCAGGTCGCGGTTGTTTTCCAGGGCCAGCGTGATCAGCTGCTGCAGGCGCGGATCGGTGAAGAAGCGCTGCCACGCGATGGCGGCGGGCGCCTCGTTCGCGACGGCGTTGCCGCTGTTGACGGTGCCTTCCACGGTCGGGAAGGCAGCCGCCACCGGCGCTTGCGGCCGTTCGTACTTGGGCGCCAGGTTCACGCAGCCGGCCAGTACGAGGGCCAGGGCCAGGGGAGTGAGTCGTTTCATGTTGTTCATCAGATTTTCGAGTCGATGACAGTGTTTTCTTCTTCGTGCGCGTACTTCTTGCGCTGGCGTTCGCTGCCCTTGAAGAATCCGCGGATGACGACGAAGAACACGGGCACGAAGAACACGCCCAGTGCCGTCGCGGTCAACATGCCGCCCATCACGCCCGTACCGATCGCGCGCTGCGACGCGGCGCCGGCACCGCTGGCGACCACCAGCGGCAGCACGCCGAGGATGAACGCGAGCGACGTCATGATGATCGGACGGAAGCGCAGGTGCGCCGCCTGCAGCGCCGCCTCGAACGGCGACTTGCCCTGCGCCTGCAGGTCCTTCGCGAATTCCACGATCAGGATCGCGTTCTTCGCGGCCAGGCCGATGATGGTGATCAGGCCCACCTTGAAGTACACGTCGTTGGACAGCCCGCGCATCGATGCCGCGAGCAGCGAACCGAGCACGCCCAGCGGCACGACGAGCAGCACGGCCACCGGGATCGACCAGCTCTCGTACAGCGCGGCCAGCGCCAGGAACACGGCCAGCAGCGCGAAGCCGATCAGCACGAACACGGTCGAACCGGCGAGGATTTCCTCGCGCGACTGGCCGGTCCATTCATACGCGAAGCCGGCCGGCAGCTTGGCGGCCAGCGCCTGCATCTCGTCGAGCGCCTGGCCGGTCGAATAGCCCTGGGCGGCGTCGCCCGTGATGCTCATCGACGAATAGCCGTTGTAGCGCGACGTCTGCATCGGACCCGTGATCCATTGGGTCGTCGCGAACGCGGACAGCGGCACCGGCTGGCCCTTCGTGTTCAGGGCGTTGATGCGCAGGAGGTCTTCCGGCTGCATGCGCTCCGGCGCGTCGGCCTGCACGATCACGCGCTGCAGGCGGCCGGCGTTCGGGAAGTCGTTCACGTACGCGGAACCGAGCGAGGTCGACAGCGCCGTGTTGATGGCGCCGAACGTCACGCCCAGGGCCTGCGCCTTGTCGCGGTCGATGTTCAGCTTCAGCTGCGGCGCATCTTCGAGGCCTTCCGGACGGATGCCCGTCAGCACCTTGCTCTGCATCGCCATGCCGAGAAGCTGGTTACGCGCCTGGAGCAGGGCGGCGTGGCCGAGGCCGCCGCGGTCCTGCAGGCGGAACGAGAAGCCCGTGCCGCGGCCCAGTTCCGGGATCGGCGGCGGGCTCACGACGAAGATGAACGAGTCGCGCAGCCCCATCATGTGTCCCGTGATGCGGCCCGCGAGATCCTGCGCGCTCTGGCCCTTGCCCTTGCGCTCGTCCCATGATTTCAGCGGGATGAACGCGAGGCCCATGTTCTGGCCCTGGCCCGTGAACGAGAAGCCCGTCACGGCGACCATGTCGGCCACTTCCGGCTGCTTCAGCACATAGTCTTCCATCGCATGCAGGACGACGTTCGTGCGGTTGGCGGTGGCACCCGGCGGCAGCTGGATGTTGGCGATGATGTAGCCCTGGTCTTCGTTCGGCAGGAACGAGTTCGGCAGGCGCGCGAACATCAGGCCGACGATGCCGACCAGCAGGACGAACACGACCAGCGCGCGGCCGGAACGCTTGAGGAGCTTGCCGACGATGCCTTCATAACGCTTGGCGCCCGTCGTGAACGTGCGGTTGAACCAGCCGAAGAAGCCTTTCTTCTCCATGTGGTGGCCCGCTTCCACGGGCTTGAGCAGGTGCGCGCACAGCGCCGGCGTGAGGGACAGCGCCATGAACGCCGAGAAGCCGATCGACGACACCATCACGATCGAGAACTGGCGGTAGATGTTGCCGACCGCGCCCTGGAAGAACGCCAGCGGCACGAACACGGACATCAGCACGACGGTCACGCCGATGATGGCGCCGGAGATCTGGCCCATCGCCTTGCGCGTCGCCTGCAGCGGCGGCAGGCCTTCCTCGGACATGATGCGTTCGACGTTTTCCACCACCACGATCGCATCGTCGACGACGATACCGATCACAAGGACCATGCCGAACATCGTCAGCACGTTGATCGAGAAGCCCATCGCGAGCAGTGTCGCGAAGGAGCCCAGCAGGGCGACCGGGACGACGATGGTCGGGATGATCGTGTAGCGGAAGTTCTGCAGGAACACGTACATCACGATGAACACGAGGATCACGGCCTCGATCAGGGTTTCCACCACCTGGCTGATCGAGATCTGGATGAATTTCGTGCTGTCGTAGGGGATCGAGTACTTCATGCCTTTCGGGAAGTACTTCTGCAGCTGATTCATGCGTGCCTTGATCAGCTTCGCGGTTTCCAGCGCGTTACCGGTCGGCGACAGCTGCACGCCGATACCCGTCGACGGCTTGCCGTTCAGGCGGGTCGACGTGGCGTAGGCCTGGCCGCCGATCTCGATGCGGGCGACGTCCTTCAGGCGCACGGTGGAGCCGTCCGGATTCGCGCGCAGCACGATGTTGCCGAACTGCTCGACGGTGGCCAGCTGGCCCGTGACGACGACGGTCGCGGTGATCTGCTGGCCCTTGGCCACGGGCAGGTCGCCGATCGTGCCGGATGCCACCTGGGCATTCTGCTGGCGGATCGCGGTGTTGACGTCATCTGGCGACAGGTTGAAGCCGACCAGCTTGGCCGGGTCGATCCAGATGCGCATCGCCTTCTCGGTACCGAACAGCTGCGCCTGGCCGACGCCCTTGATCCGCTGGATCTCCGGCAGCACGTTGCGCGACGCGTAGTCGCCCAGCGCGACGGTGTCCCAGGTCGGGTCGTCGGACGAGAGGATCGTAAACAGCAGGAAGTTGGAGCGGGCCTTGTCGACGCGCACGCCCTGCTGGGTCACCGCGGCCGGCAGGCGCGGGGTCGCGCGCGCGAGGCGGTTCTGGACGTCGACCTGGGCCAGGTCGGGATTGGTGCCGGTCTCGAAGCTGATCGTGATGGAGCCGGTGCCGTTGGCCTGGCTGGTCGACTCCATGTAGATCATGCCTTCGGCACCGTTCATCTCGCGTTCGATGACGGAGATGACGGAATCTTCCAGCGTTTGCGCGGAAGCGCCCGGGTAGGCGACGCTGACGACGATCGACGGCGGCGCCACGGTCGGATATTGCGCGATCGGCAGCTGCTTGATGGCGACGCCGCCAAGCACCATGATGAACAGCGCGATCACCCAGGCAAAAATGGGGCGGTCAATAAAAAAACGTGCCATTGTGGTTCCTGTTTATCTAGCCTTGCCTTCTTACTGGCGTGCCTGCGCACCGGCCGCGGCCGGGACTGCAGGGGCTGCCGGGGCGCCTGCCGGCGTCCACGGCACCGGTTGCACCGGCGTACCTGGAGGCAGCATCTGCAGCTTCTGGAAGCCGTCCACCATCACGCGTTCGCCTTCCTTCAGGCCATCCGTGACGACCCAGTTCTCGCCGTTCTGCGAGCCGATTTTCACGGTGCGCGGGGTCGGCTTGTTGTCGGCGCCGATCACGGTGAGCGTATCGCCGTTCGGGCCGCCGCGGGTGACGGCCTGCTGCGGCACGAGGATGCCGTTCGGCAGCTCGGCCTGCGCCAGGCGCACGCGCACGTACTGGCCAGGCAGCAGGGCGTTGTCCGGGTTCGGCGTCTGGGCGCGCAAGGTGATCTGGCCGCTCGTCGGGTCGACGGTGATGTCCGAGAACAGCAGCTTGCCCTTCGTCGGCAGCACGGTACCGTCGTCCGCGACCACGGTGACCGGTACACTGCCGCCGAGGCCCTTGTCGCCGGCGTTCTTGCGCAGGCGCTGCAGTTCGGTGGCGGACTGGGTGATGTTCAGGTAGACGTTGTCGGTCTGCTGGATCAGCGCCATCTGCGTCGCTTCGGTGGCGGAGACGAGCGCGCCTTCCGTCACGAGCGCGCGGCCGATGCGGCCCGAGATCGGGGCGTACACGTTCGCGTAGTCGGCGTTGATCTTGGCGATGCGCACCTGGGCCCTGGCCGAATTGACGTCCGCCTCGGCCTGCTTCTGGGCGGCGACGGCGTTCGTGAATTCCTGCTTGCTGACGGCCTGCGCCTCGACGAGCGGCTTGTAGCGCTCGACCGTGGCGGAGGTCGACGTCAGGTTCGCCTGGGCACGGCCGAGCGCGGCCTGGGCGGCGTTCAACTGGGCCTGGTAGGGCTCCGGATCGATCTGGAACAGCGACTGGCCCTGCTTGACCAAGCTGCCCTCGGTGAACAGGCGCTTCAGCACGACGCCGTTGACGCGGGCGCGGACTTCGGCCGTGCGGATTGCCTCGACGCGGGCCGGCAGTTCGGTCTCGAGTGCGACCGGCTGGATCTTCGTGGTGATGACGCCGACCTGGGGAGGTGGCATCTTGGCGCCAGCGGCGCCGGGACCGGCCTGGGCGTTATCCTTGGAGCCGCAGGCCGACAGCATGGCCACGGCGACCAGGGTGCACGCGGCGATCCTGGACAGGGTGAGGGAGGAGGAGTTGGCAGAGCGCATTCAATGCTTCCTTCTTGTGGAAAAAAGAATAAAACCGTCCTGCGACACTTCTTCGGCACAACAGGCGGTTTTACTACTGACTTTTGGAAAAACCCCGATATACTATCACGAGTGTATGTTTAATGTTTCCTACCTATAAAAACGGAGAGTCAGGCGGATGGCCCGCAGAACCAAGGAAGAAGCGGCAGCGACCCGCGACAGCATTTTGGATGCTGCTGAAAAATTGTTCGTCGAACAGGGTGTTTCTCGTACAACGTTGCAGCATATCGCAACCGCGGCCGGTGTGACGCGCGGCGCCATTTATTGGCACTTTGACGACAAGGGTGCGTTGTTCAACGCGATGATGGAGCGGGCGATCCTGCCGCTGGAGGCGGAGATGCAGGTGCTGGACCAGGTGGAGTCGGACGACCCCCTCGTCGACCTGCGCAACCACATGCTGGCGGTGCTGGACCGGACGGTCAACGATCCGGGCGCGCGCCGCGTGTTCGAGATCGCCACGCTGAAGGTGGAATTCGTCGGGGAGATGGATGCGGTGCGGCAGCGGCGCAAGGACAATATGGCGAACTGGATGGCGCGGGCCGAACGGCGGATCGGGCTGGCCATCGACAAGGGCCTGATCTCGCGCGACGTGAATCCGACTCAGGTCGCGCTGGGGTTGTGGACCATGATCGATGGGTTGATTCGCAACTGGATGTTCGACCCGCAGGATTTCGATTTGCTGGCGTTGGGGAAGTGTGTGATTGATCCGTATCTGGAGGGGTTGCGGAGCGGACGCAGCTAGCGACAGGAGCTTTAGCCGACCGTTGCCGGCAAGCTCCCGAGCAGTTTGCACCCGCATTCCGTTGCACAGCCCTCGACCGCCACTGGCGTGCCGTTGACGGTGAATGTGCTGTGTGCGGTGATGATCTTGTTCACGCCATGCGGTTTACCGCCGGGATACGACTGTGGGCAGTCGACCTGATCGCCAAGCCTGGCGATAGCGCGTCCCCGGATGTCGTGGGTTGGAGAACCGCTGATCACTGTGCCGCCATGGTCGGCTTTGTCGCCGACTGTGATTATCTTTAATGGCATATTTGCTCGCGTCGATATCGTGACAATAGAGCTTACTCGTCCGGTTCTCTTGCACAATTTGAACCGGCTCTGTCTTCGTGGTCTTTCGAGTCTTGGGAATTTCCATTATCGCGCTCTTTGTAACGGTATTCTTCCAGTAACTTCGGCAGTTCATTCGGTTCGACAATTCGGAGCAGCTAAAGAGGGTAAATCATGATCGCACTGGCGGTAGCCTCAAGATTGACTTCGAAATATCGATTGGATCTGCCTGAAGCGGCTGTAATCTTCAGTCGTCCGTCCACTCACGAACGATCTGGGCCAAGTCGTCGCGCGTCAACTTTTTGGCTTTCAGAATCCGAATAAGTTCCTCTTTCGACAAAGGATATTGCTGGAGAATTCTGGACACATCGTCCGCAGCAATAGGGTCCAGCCAAGTTGCTTCAACATCCTTTTCGGTGATTCGATCAGCCGGGAGCTTTCCCTTTGCGAGGACTTCAATCGTGTAGAGTTGATGACCTTCGTCAAAGCCTCGTTGAAAATGGAGCGCCGTGCCTGCCGGGATCATATAGTATGGGGCCCCTTTTGGGGTTGCTATCAGCATCGGTTCAGTCAGACGGTAGATGGATTTGCTGGTCATGATTTTATTCAAGATAAAAGGAATGGAACTGCCAATGGCAATCAGAATGGCTGCCGTCGTTAAAAATGTTGTTTTTTTCTTCATTTGCTACCGCCAAATTTCTCAACTTTGTCGGGACGATGAGCCGGGTTTTCTTCGAGCATTTGTTTTAGGTCGGCAGGCATAAAGATCGCTGTCGGCCAGCCTGCGATTTTCGCTGCATATTGCTCAGCCGTGCTCATGCCCCTTCCTTGATTGTATTTGATACCGTTATAATCAAGATCCTTTATTGCGATACGTGCGCCGCCCATGGATGTTGTTGTGCAGTTGTTTGTTAGGGCATGATAGTCCACAGCGAGGCGGTATTCCTTTCGATAGTTGGCGTATGCTCTCAGTACTGGGCGATCCCCGATAAGACCGTCGAAATGAGCGTTAACCTGCTTGGCCGCTTCAGATGTTACTCGGTAAAGGAAGCCGGTAGTGGTTCTTCCTGTTGCATTCTCTGAGGCGATATATTTTGAAAAATCCGTCCAGACGCGCAATCTGCCTTGACCGAAAGGCCCTCTTTCCCCTGCGTAACGCCCGAAGTCGTACACGTGCTCATCGCTTGCGGTAACTACACGTAATGCAACGTGACCGTATGTGTGCTCTTCACCTTCGCTAATATAGGGACCTCCGATCAGGATCTCGATTGCCGGTGCTTGAACCAGAATTTTGGTGGCCTGGTTGGTTATAATGTTGACGCCATCCTTTGCGATTTTAGCGGTAGCGTTGACGGTCGGCACAATGTATCGTCCTTTGGGAAATTATTTGGGCACGTGGTCGCGATAGGGTTATAGATCAGGTCGTCGCGACCTCAACTGAATAGCCCAAGTCTGGAAACTCGACTTTGCAGCGCCCCATTGGAATCTGTTCAACACGGGCGTTGCCTTCGTCGTCAACCTTGCCGGTATGTTTTTTGCCGTTCGGGTCAGTGAGCACAAAGCGTTCATTGGGTATTGGACCTTCTTGATCAATCAGCTTGAATTCGGCCCATGCTGTGGTTGCCAAAAGTTCGTTGCAGATATGTTCGCTTGCGATGGATGATCCGAACCGCGCGGCAGCCAGTACAGCGTCGACACTCATGTTTTGTGGACCGGGCAGGCTGTGTGACGCTGCATGTACGGTAAAAGCTCCAGTCGTGCCGAGCTCAAGAGAGCCGCTGGAGAACCTGGCATAGCTTCCCCCTCCGTTGATCACAATCTCCTCTCTGGCAGTAACCATGATGCGATTAGCACATTGTGTTATTTCGAGTTTTGCCAGCACGTTAATTGAGTTTGAAAGAGCTTTGACGTCGATATCCCCCGAAGCGGCAATCAACTTGATGCCGGCCTTCTGAACGAACAGTCGGAACGCTTGGCGAACGCTGGCAAAGAAATTTGTCCCGGCGGCGAACGCAAGATTTTTCCCGGTTGTGAGACTCGTATGCTGGTCGCTGGTTATGTGAGTGTCGCCGCCCGTTGCCGTAGCGATACCCGTAGGGCTAGCTAGCACTAGGTGGGGCTTGGACAACTCAGGAAAGCGGTCGTCATCAGCGCTACCGTGTATCGCTCCGTACTGGATCTGTAACTGGTGAGCCACGTCGACTTGGCTCTCGGTGGGGTCCTGGGCGCCGTTTTCCTTCGCCGTCTCCGCCATGCTTTGATGCTGTTTCGCAGCAGCAGCAAGGCGCGCTGCCGTTTCATTTAAGTCTTTTATCGGCCCTTTCGCGGCCTGTCGCGCTTCGGTGGTAATCAGCATGCCTTTCGCGGCACGAGCAACTCCGTGCCCGTCGGTCCGCAGTTCCCACCCTTCGCCCCGCAAATCCTTGCGGCCTTTAGCGTCCTCAATACGGGCGATATGGCCGAGCGACAACTGACTACACTGATAATCGCTTTTCAGCTGCGCCTGGATCTTGCCGGCGGTATCGTCGAGTATCAGGTGATTACCTCGCCCACTGCCTTCGCCTGATTGCAGCTCCCGGCTCCGCAACCCGCTTAAAGCCTGCTGCTCCGGCAACTGCCACGGCGGCATGTGCGTGAAGTTGTACAACGCCCCAAGAATCACCGGATGGTCGATATTCCCATCGAGATAAACCACCGCCACTTCCTCACCAACCCGTGGCAGGCGGATGTTCCCGAACTCGCTCCCGGCCCCCGGCGACATGACTCGAAGCCAGGGCGAACTGTTCTCGTCATAGTTACCTAGCCTGTCCCAATGAAACTGGACCTTGACCCGCCCGTAGCCATCGGTGTGGATCTCCGAGCCATCAGGCCCGACGACGATGGCGGTCTGGACGCCGGGATAGGTGCAAGGCTTGCTGTTGTAGTACCGGCCCGGACGCCACTGGATATCCTTGCGCGCACACCGGAACGTGTTCTCGTAATGCGATGGCGCGCCCGGACCGGCCTGGTAGTTGTTGCTGGCTTCGTGGTCGACGCTCAGGATCAGGTAGTCGCGGTCGCGTATGCTGGGCTGGGCCGGCTCGCCGCGCTTGGGAACGCGCAGCTCGGCGCTGAAATGGCCGCCGAGCTTGAAGCACCGCCCCGGCTGGGCAGTACGGTCGTTGCCGCGGGCTTCGAAATACTGGGTGTTCGCATCGCGCTCGCCCATGCGCTGCTGCGCAAGTTTCTCGCCGTCGTCGTTGGTGCGGAAACCGTAGGAACCCGTGTTTTCGTAGATCTCGTATGGAAAGACGTCGCCCTGGTCATTCAGTGATTCGGCGGTCGACCGCTGCGCCACCGGATTCTTGTAATCGAAGCTGGCCAGGGTCGTCTGGCCGGAACCGATCCGCCGCACTGGACTCCATTCCCGAATGCCGTCGTCTTCGACCGAACCGGCCTTGTCGCGGAACGGGATCTCTCCCGAATCGTCGATCCCGGACGGATCGATGGGCTGCGCGAGCGTGCTCTTGTCGCTGAGCCAGAGCGTGTGGCCATCTGCCCGATGTTCGTACCAGTAGTGCAGCCCGAGATCTTCCCAGCGGCGGTGCAGGTGGTTGTAGTCGGTCTCGTCGTACTGGTTGGCGCAGGTCATGCGCGGATAGTCGCCGACGATGGCCGCATGCCAGTCGGCCTGGCGGTAATGGGCAAAGGTGAGTTCCGTCAGTTCGATGACGCTCTTGCCGTGGAACGACACGTTGTCCTTGCGCAGCCTGGCAAAGGCCAGCCAGGGCTCGAGCACCATGCGATAGAACGCGAAACCGCCGTCGGCGCGCAGGAACCGGAATTCGGTGACGTAGCCGTTGAAGTAGCGCAGCGAGCCGTCTTCGCGCACGATGGAAATCGTCACCATCCTGCCCATCATCGCCTTCAGGGGAATCCGTGCGTCGTCCGACAAGAGTTCGACCTCATAGCGGAAGCAGCGGCAGATTTCTTCGTGCGCGCTCAATCGATTCGGCAGGAGGATGGGATCAGGCCCGTCGCCCCGGGGGAATTCCAGGCGCATCAAGCGGTCGTGCTGCGCATCGAGACTGAACACCGACAGCGCGGCGCCTGCCGCGATCGCTTGACTCCCATCCATGGAACGCCTCCAATGGTTTGTCAGGTTTTTGATTTCCGCCGGTTAAGGTACTCAACCGGATGGCGGCTAACTTTGATTGGCAGCAAGGACCGCTCGAATCTCCGGCCGGCTCGCCTTGCCTTCCGTACCGGTCAGGAATGAGTTCCATCCAAGACGTCGCCGATCTTGCCCTTGGGTCCTCAAGGTCAGCGGCTTGAGACACGGCTTGCTCAGCAAAAGCCTGACTTCATATTGGACGGCGGGCACGGCAAACAGGCTGACCATCTCTTTCAATGCCGCGTGAGCCCGCCCATGTGGCAGGAACGCGTTCGCCTGTTCCTCATCCAGAGGGCCGATATGCAGGCGGACACGCAAGTCGTTCCGCCACATGCGCCCACCCAGCGCGGCGCCATGGCCGAGGGTCGGATCGGTGACGCCAAGCGTGCTGCGGATCCTGGCCGGTATCGGATCCCAGGCGCCGACGAATTCTTCGATACGCACGGGAATGCCGAAGTACTCGCCGAGAACACGTTCCACGGTCGAAGCGGCAATCGGGCGTGTCCTGAGCAAGCCGGCGTAGAAGGCGGCGACTTCCGCCGGGATCGATTCGAAGGGGCGGGCAGGTCCGAAACTCGTGGGCCGAAGACCACCCAATGCGGCCAGGAGCGGAAGCAGGTCGTCCCTGGCGCGCGTGTCCAGGCCGTGCTCGACGCGGTATTTTCCCCACGCCTCGTAGAACAGGCCGATGGCCCGGTTCGAAAACAGGTCGATGAACGGCTTCCAGCTTTCGTCGGCTGCCGCGCCCGTCCTGCCGGCTGCCCGTTCGGTGTCATGCAACGGCAACGTGCCGTTAGCGCCCAACAATCCGATGAATGCGGAGGTGATGTGGATGCGAGGTGCCCCGGCAGCGTCGCCTGGTTCAACCTGCATGCTTTCGATCTCGCTTGCCGGAAAAGCCAGCGACACGCTGTTTTGAAAGCGCAGCACCTGGTTGAACGCCTGGGAATACGGAATACCCTGTCGGCGCAGCATGCGTACGAGGATGTTCAGCAGTTGTGCGAAGCTGTACCGGTACGGTGCCGCGAGCAGGCGCTCGATCATGACAGCGGCGTGCTCCCACTTCGTGGTTTGCATCGGAACAGCTCCTCTCCGGTTTGGTGTGACAGGATCACCAGCTCGATAAAACCGTTCATCTGGACGTACAGCGCGAAGAACTGGTCGATGACCTGCACGAACAGGTGCAGGCCGGCGCCGACGAAGGCCTCCTCGTCGATCGTCAGGCGCACTTCGGTCCCGTGTGCCAGCGAGGCTCCGCGCTTGTGCCTGAGCCATGCTGTCGTCTCGGCATGTTCCAGGGCGACGACGCCGGCGATCTGACGCCGCGATACAGCAGATTCCGTGAAGTCGTACAGCGCGAGCATCTCGCGCAGGCCGTCGGCTCCTTCCAGCGCCAGGGCGCGGTGGTTCAGCGTCAGGTGCGAGATGAGGCGCCAATGTGCGCCCTGGCCGTTTGCCAGGCGATGGGGACGCGTGGGCCTGCGCAGGAAACGTATCCTCCCACCCTGCGCCGCGCCGGGTATCGTCAGGTCGCCGTCGGTCGACCCGCATTTCAACAGGCAGGGCAGGTCGCGGTTGGTGCAGGTGAGGTCGATCGACAGCGTCGTCTGCTCGACCTCGAGCGGCTCGCCGCGGGTATCGACGAGCGCGATGACTTTTTCATGGCCCGGACTGGTGACCGCCAGCGTGTCGTCATGGCGCAGTATCCAGTAGCGGCCCTTGTGCGCATCGCTCTCGCCATGGCGCAGCGCATAGAAGGGGCGGAATTCGATGGGCGCGATGTCCTTGCCGCGCTGCCGCACCATGTGGACCCTGTCGACCGAATACACTTCGTACCCGGATGCATGCGCAGGATGGGCAAGGACCGAGTATTCCGCGGTGCGCTGCGTGTATCCGACCGGGACCCCCGGCTGCCTGAACAGATTGACGACCGGGGTGCAGCCGGTGAGCAGGCTATGTGCCGACAGGCCCGCGAGCATCCTGGCCTGGTCCGATCCCGGCGCGATGCCCGCCAGCGCCAGGTGCAGCGTGAAGCCGGTGCAGTCCGACGGCAGCCGCGCGCGGAGCGCGGCGAGGTCGATGTCGAAGAAGTTGAATTTTTCCGGGAAGGCGAAATACTCCGCGAGGAGCCGGTAGGCTCGGTGCGAGCGCGCGTCGAACGGGATCAGGGCGTCGTCGTCGTCAAACCCGACCGCCGAAACCGGCATCGCGGAGAGCGGCATCCAGGCGCCGTCCGCGCCCGCCTGGACGTAAGCCGACGCCGTGCGCATGAACAGCGCATCGCGCAGCGCTGCGCAGAATGAAGCGTCACCGTCGAGATAAATCCGCATGGGCCCAGGCGCGCCGGCTTGAACCGGGGCCGCGAACTCGATGCCGATCGCCGCCGTCGCGCCCGGCGCGACCCGGGTCGACGACGGCGCGCGGATCACCGCATCGAAGCGGGCGGACGTGATGGCGATCGCGGATGGCGCGACATCGTATGCGGTCTGGAACTTGCAATGCACGCCGCGGACCGGTGCCGATTCGAGCAGTGTCCCGCGCGGCACGGCTCCGGTGCCGCCGCCGGCGGCCGGGAGGAAGCGCACGATCGCGCACGACGGAAACGGCCTCAGATAATGCGGAAACAGGAGATTGAGCAGCGCTTCCGTAAATTGTGGATAGGCGTCATCCAGACGTTTCGACACCCTGGCGCACAGCAGGGCGACGGACTGGATCAGGCGTTCGACATGCGGATCGTCGCACGCCTCGCCACCGAGTTGCAGCTTGGCCGCGACTTTCGGATAGCGCTCGGCGTATTCGCGGCACAGCTGCCGCATGGTGACGAGCTCGCGTTCGTATTGCGCAAACAGTTCGTCCATGATGTGTGTGCCTATGGAGCGTTACGCACGCTCTGGATCGAATAGCGTTGGAGCGATGGCTGGAACACGGCGTTGAAGTGCATCGGATCGGCCGCCGGCGCGTTTTTCAGTTGGGCGGTGATCACGAAGTCGACCCGGTTGATGGCGCCTTTCCTGGGCTGCAGCGTCGCCGTCACCTTGTGCAGCCTCGGTTCGTGCCGCTCGATCGCCAGCCGGACCGCGGTGCAGATGCGTTTCTGGTCCGTGTCGCTCGTCATGCACATGCCGGCGAAGTCGATCAGGCCGTAGTTCACGATGGATCCGCTGACTTCGGGATAGCCGGCCAGCGTATCGGGCAGCAAGGCGGAACGGGTGTTGAGGAGCGCTTCCAGGTCGCGTGTAATACTCTCCTTCCACGCGTGCGAGGTGTCGTCATCGGCATCCAGACGGTCGAACAGACCTGGCGTGAAACTCTGCATGCTGGTTTCCTTTAAAGCCGCCATTATTCCCCTCTTGCTGAGAATAAAGTTGCGCCCTCTCAACGGACCAATGCGCAATGCCCGCCATGCTTTCCTGAGCGAATTTCGAACGAGGAGGCAACGATGAGCTTGGGCGCGAAGATCTTGTGGTCCGAGGGGTTGACGCTTGGACCCCAGCATTTCCAGCGGCAGGACCTGTACCACGAGACGCGGCTGCTCAGGATGGCGTCGGCGCTCAATCCGAATTTCTGGGGCGCACGTCTATTGGAGTGGAATATGGATGCGTTGGGCCATAACCTGCTCGAAGCGCAGGCCATGTCGCTGATCTTCCCGGACGGGGCGGTCTACGAGGCTCCCGCGACGGACTTGTTGCCGGTCCCGGTCGACTTGACCCGACTGCCCCCGGAGATCAATACGTTCACGATGTATGCCGCGCTTCCGACCATTCGGCCGCATGGCGCGAATGCGGAGGAGGGCGGTCGTTACGCGTTGGCCGAGTCGGAAACATCCGACCTGTTCAGCGACGCAGTGCCGATCGACGTGCCGTTCCTGAAGAAGCGGGCCCGGCTCGTTTCGCATGCCGAGCCGCGCGATGGCCACGTCAGTTTTCCCGTGTTGCGCATCCATCGTGATCCGCGTGGCGGGTTCGAGGTCGATCCGACGTTTGTCCCGCCGTGCGTGGCGATCAGTGCTGCCCGTCCGCTCCAGCAACTGCTCGACGGCCTGATGAGCGCATTGACCGCGAAGATCGTGTCGCTTCATGCCGCGCACCGGAAGACGAATGCGTCCACCTACGAGGTCCACGCCGGCGACATCACGTCCTGGTGGATGCTGAACGTCATCAGCACCGCGAACGCATCCCTGCAGCACTGCGCGCGTTCCCGCGTACAGCACCCGGAAACGCTGTACGAGAAGCTGCTCGCGCTTGCGGGCGGCCTGATGACCTTTTCGGACAGGTACGCGACGCCGGACTTGCCGGCCTACGACCACGCGGATCCCGGCGTCACGTTCGCACAGCTCGATGCGTTGATCCGCGACCTCGTCGATACCGTCCTCTCGGCCAGGTATTTCACGATTCCGCTCGTGGCCGAGGATAATCGCCGCACGCATTTCAGAGGCGCGCTCGATCCGGCGAAGCTGGCCCAGGACACGCAGCTTTGCCTGGCCGTGAGCGCGGACATGCCGGCGCTCGAACTGGTGTCCGCCGTGCCGATCTGGTTCAAGATCGGATCGCCCGACGACATCGAACGCATCGTGGCGTCGGCCCTTCCCGGCATCGCGTTGACCCACATGCCGCAGGTGCCGGCCGCGGTCCCGGTCCGGCCCGACACCTATTATTTCTCGGTGTCGACCAGGAACGGGCTCTACGAAAATGCGCTGAAAGCGGAGGCGATCGCGATCTATGCCCCAGCCGGGATGCGAGAACTGAACATCGAACTGATCGCGTTCACGCAGTGATCCCGGCTACTCTTCAGCCTTTCGTGCGCGGGTGCAGCCGCGCAAAGCTGATGCAGGCGCCCAGCAGCGCGATGCCCGCCGCCGCGGCGAGGGCATACGTGGTGCCATGGCGTTCCGACAGCACGAGGCAGCCCGCCACCAGCGCGGCGCCGCAGGCCTGGCCCGTCAGGCGCGCCGTCGCGACGATGCCGCTCGCGCCGCCGGCCCGTTCGCGCGGCGCGCTGCCCATGATCGCCTTCATGTTCGGCGCCTGGAACAGGCCGAAGCCGATGCCGCACACGGCCATGCGCCATGCGATGGCGAACGTGGACGGCGCCTCCGGCATCCACAGCAGCGCCGCCATGCCGGCGCACAGCACCAGCAGGCCGATCCCCGCCAGCAGCCCGGATTCATGGCGGTCGGACAAACGGCCGGAGATCGGGCCCATGATCCCGACCAGCACGGGCCAGGGTGTCAGCAGGAAGCCCGTCTCGACGGGCGAGCGGCCGAGCACCTGCTCGAAGTGGAAGGGCAGGGCGACGAACGCGAGGCTCTGGACGGCGAACGTGCACACGGCCGTCAGCGCCGACAGCGCGAACAGCGGCCGTGCCAGCAGATCCGTCGGCAGGATCGGCGCCGCATGGCCGCGCTGGCGCCGCAGCAGCAGCGCGAAGAACGCGGCCGTCGCCACGGCCTCCAGACCCAGGCGCGCGGGCGGCACGCCATGCGCCGCATCGCCCAGCAACAGGATCAGGAAGCCGAATGCCCCCACGTTGCACAGCGCCGCGCCGGCATCGAAGCCGTGCTTGCCGCGCGCGTTGTCGGGCAGGACGCGGCGGGCGAGCACGAACGCCGCGGCGCCGATCGGCACGTTGATGGCGAACAGCCACGGCCACGAGGCCAGCGCCAGGATCAGCGACGCGAGCGTGGGACCGACGGCGAACGCCACCGCCACGACGAGGGCATTCAGGCCGAAGCCCTGGCCCTGCAGGTGCGCCGGATAGATGGCGCGCATCATCGCCGTCGTCACGCCCATCAGGGCGGCGGCGCCGAGGCCCTGCAGCAGGCGCGCGCCCACGAGCAGGGGCAGGTTCCACGCCAGCGCACATAATAAGGATGCCACCGTGAACAGCGCCAGGCCGGCCGTGGCGACTCTCCGGTAGCCGACGCGCTCGCCCAGCGCCGCGAATGGCAGCAGCGTGGCGACCATCGCCAACTGGTAGATGTTGACGATCCAGACGGAGGCGGCGGCGCCGGCGTGCAGTTGCCGGGCCAGCTCGGGCAGGGCCGTGTTGGCGATCGCCGTGTCGAGCGACGCCATCGAGACGCCCGTCATCAGGGCCAGCATCGCCCAGCGGCGCCGCGCCGCGGGCAGGCCGTCGGCGGGCGCCTGGGCCGCGGCATTGGCGATGCCGCCGCGGGTCAGAACAGTTTCTGTCATATCAGTCCCTTGCCACTCCCGATGGACCGATGCGTTCGGCGTTCGGCACATCCGAGATGCGGATGCGGATCAGGTGGCGGCGCTCGTCCGTGTACGTCGTGCGGCCGTGCAGCATGTGGTGGTTATCGACCAGCATCAGCGTGTCGTCCGGCAGCTGTTCCTCGAAGCGCACGGCGCCTTTTTCGACCACCTCGTTCATCAGCGCCAGCGCGTCGCACAGCGCGGGCGTGGCCAGGTCGGGGCGGGCGTCGAGCCCCTTCAGGATCGAGTCGTAGCGCCAGCGCATCGCGAAGCGCGGCGCCGGCTTCACGCTGTAGCGGGACGCGGCACGCGTGACCGGTCCGAACACCGGGGCCACGTGGACTTCGACGGTTTCCTCGCCGGCCGCGTACACGGCCGGGACGCGGAACGGCACCGGCGTGGTGCACAGCAGGTCGAACGCGGCGCGGCCTTCGTCCGTGCGCTGCAGCGCGTCGTAAATGTCGTCGCCGTCGACCAGCAGCGACTTGCCGCCGTCGCAACGTGCGGCGTGCACCACGTACAGGACGAACTGCTCTTCGGGCATCGGATAGAACGACGAATCCGTGTGCATGTCGGCGTTGCCGACGCGCTCGGAGAAGGTCGTGAAGCGGCTACCGCCTTCCGTGGCGGGCCTGGCGCGGACATCCCACGCGACGCGGCCGGTGCGCTGGTCCGTCGAGGTGGGATAGCCGAGCATCAGGGTCAGCGCGTACAGGGCCGCGTTGCGGCGTTCTTCCGGCAGTCCGGCCAGGCCCAGGTTATGAATCACTGCACCATGCGTGCGCAGGCCGAGTAATCCTTCGGTGAAATGGGCCAATACCGGAACACGCCCCAATTCGGTGCGCAATTGCACCTCATTGGGATGCGCGTAAAAGCCATTCCCATTAAAACTATCAAAATGTTTCAACAGGATTTCGAGAATGGAATCGAGGTCGGTATTCCAGTCGATGGCAGCGTTGGCGAATACGATTTTGCCAATGCGGGAAATGGAAGTGAGCATGTAAAGAACTCCAAAAGTTGCCGTTAGGTAAGTTTTTAAATTCTAAAATATGCCAATGTTTTTTCGCAATCTAATTCCTCGTATTTAAATATCGTTGTGCGAAAATGTTACGTTCTGAAATCAAGAACGAGGTGTCGCAAAAACTCGACAAGAGTGAAAAACAGGGATGTGTAGACAACTCATGTGCGTTATCATGGTTGACGTAGGGAAACATTGTAACATGCAGGTCAACATATTCAAACGTCAACATGAGATATTTATCAAGCTTGCGCCTCGCTACTAAATTGGGAATTGCATTTGCCGCTGTCCTTGCGCTAACCGCGCTTGTTGGCGGTGTCGCAATATGGCAATTAGCACAAGTTAATGACACGTCGATGAAATTGTCATCGCACTGGATGCCCGGTATTCGCGTCATCGAAGACATCAAATCGCAGATTGCACGTATCCGTACGCGCGAATTGCAATACATCATTTCCAGCGAACAGACGGAAATGGATAAATATGACAAGGTCATTGCAAAAGACCTGGATGACCTCCACGAAATGCAGGACGATTACGTGAAATTGCTCGAATCGCCAGAGGAAAAGCAGACGTATGCGGACCTGCTGGAGATGTGGGATCGCTATATGGCGGAAGACGCCAAAATCCGGGCCGCGGCCCGCGCAGGCGACGCCGAGCTGGCCAAGAAGCTGATCCGCGGCGAGTCGAACAAGCTGGTCGTCGCGCTGCGGGGCCACGTCGACAAGATCGTCGACATGTACACGGAAGGCGGCCGCGCCGCGGCGGTCGAGGGCAATGCGCGCTACACGGCGTCGCGCATGTGGATCGTGTCGCTGGTGCTGGGCAGCGTCGGGCTGGGCGCCGCCGGCGCCATGCTGCTCACGCGCTGGCTGATGCGCCGCCTCGGCGGCGAGCCGGATTACGCTACCGAGATCGTGGCGCGCATCGCCGCCGGCGACCTGGCGGTGCGGGTCGACACGCGCGCAGGCGACGATTCGAGCCTGTTGTTCGCAATGAAATCCATGCGTGACAACCTGGCGAAGATCGTCGGCGACGTGCGCGGCGCAACGACGACGATCTCGCAGGCGTCCGACGAAATCGCAGGCGGCAACCTCGACCTGTCGTCGCGCACGGAGCAGCAGGCCAGCTCGCTGGAGGAGACGGCCGCGTCGATGGAGGAGTTGACGTCGACCGTGAAGCAGAACGCCGACCACGCGGGCCAGGCGAACGCGCTGGCCGACACCGCGGCCGGCGTCGCCCAGAAGGGCAGCGCGGCCGTGGCGCGCGTCGTCGACACGATGGGTTCGATCCACGCATCGTCGCAGAAGATCGTCGACATCATCGCCGTCATCGACGGCATCGCGTTCCAGACGAATATCCTCGCGCTGAACGCCGCCGTCGAAGCGGCGCGTGCGGGTGAGCAGGGCCGCGGCTTCGCCGTCGTCGCGACGGAAGTGCGCAATCTCGCCCAGCGTTCGGCCGCCGCCGCGAAGGAAATCAAGGAACTCATCGGCAGTTCGGTGCAGCAGGTCGAGGCGGGCAATGTGCTCGTCACGGAAGCGGGTGTGACGATGACCGAGGTGCTGAACAGCGTGCAGCAAATGCATGCGATCATGGCCGAGATCAGCCACGCGAGCCGCGAACAGAGCGCCGGCATCGAGCAGGTGAACCAGGCCATCACGCAGATGGACACGGTGACCCAGCAGAACGCGGGGCTCGTGCAGCAGGCGGCCCATACGGCCCAGAGCCTGCAGGAACAGGCGGCCGCGCTGGGGCAGCTGGTCAGCGTGTTCCGCCTGGAGGCGTTCGAGGCGCCGCAGCCGGCACGTGTCGCGGGCCGGCAGACGGTGCCCGCGCTGGCACGCGCCTGATCCGCGCCATAGCGACATAACGAAAAACGGCAGCCCGCGGGCTGCCGTCTTACTTGCGCGGTCCGTGCGGATCAGCGCATCTCTTCGATCATCTTCTTCAGCTTGCCGGAGTCGGCGCAGAACGCGCGGATGCCTTCGGCCAGCTTCTCGGTCGCCATCGCGTCTTCGTTCAGCATGAAGCGGAACGTCTTTTCGTCGAGTGCGATCTTCTCGATGTCCGCATTCGCGTCGGTCACCAGCTTGCGCTCGACGGCGCCTTCGGTGTCGGCCAGCTTCTGCAGCAGGTCCGGCGAGATGGTCAGCAGGTCGCAGCCGGCCAGTTCCAGGATCTGCGACGTGTTGCGGAAGCTCGCGCCCATCACCTCGGTCTTGTAGCCGAACTTGCGGTAGTACTGGTAGATGCGCTTGACCGACTGCACGCCCGGATCGTCCGCGCCCTGGTAGTCGGTGCTCGTGGATTTCTTGTACCAGTCGTAGATGCGGCCGACGAACGGCGAGATCAGTTGCACGCCCGCTTCGGCGCAGGCGACGGCCTGGCACAGCGAGAACAGCAGCGTGAGGTTGCAGCGGATGCCGTCCTGTTCCAGGATCTCGGCGGCGCGGATGCCTTCCCACGTCGACGCGATCTTGATCAGCACGCGCGAGCGTTCGATGCCGGCCGCTTCGTACAGGGCGATCAGTTCGCGGCCCTTGGCGACCGTCGCTTCCGTGTCGAACGACAGGGCGGCGTCGATTTCGGTCGACACGCGGCCCGGTACGAACTTCAGGATCTCGGTGCCGAATGCGATCAGGAGGCGGTCGACGATTTCCTCGGTCGATGCGTCCGGGAAGTCGGCGATCGTCTTTTCCAGCAGCGGACGGTATTCCGGCTTCTGGACGGCCTTCAGGATCAGCGACGGATTCGTCGTCGCGTCCTGCGGTGCGTAGGCCTTGATCGATTGGAAGTCGCCGGTGTCGGCCACCACGGTGGTGTACTGCTTGAGCTGTTCGAGTTGGTTCATGATGCGGGGGAGAGAAAGGTCAGGCGGTTATTGTATCCGGAATCAGCAGTCGGTCGCCTCGAGAAACGCCGCCACCATAGCCTCCAGCCCGGCCTTGTCCTCGCCGGCAAAGCGGTCGAGCAGCGGGCTGTCGATATCGAACACGCCCACCAGCCTGCCGTTCTTGACGAGCGGGATAACGATTTCCGAATTCGACGCCGAATCGCACGCGATGTGGCCCGGGAACGCGTGCACGTCCGGCACGACCATGGTTTCGCGCTTGACGGCCGTCGTGCCGCACACGCCGCGGCCGAACGGGATGCGGGCGCACGCGGGCTTGCCCTGGAACGGGCCGACGAGCAGGTCCTGCCCGTCGCCCGATTTCGCGGGCACGGTGAGGTAAAAGCCGGCCCAGTTCAGGTCGGCGAGGGTGTCGTACACGAGCGCCGAGAATTGCGACGCGTTGGCGATGAGGTCGCGCTCGCCCTCGAGGACGCTGGCGACCTGGCGTACCAGCAGGTCGTAGTCGGGGCGGGTGCTGCGTTCGGGATTGATGTGCATGGCGGACGATGCTGCGTTGTCGAAAGTACGTATTTTACGGCAGTAAAAATAGATTGTGCTTGACATCTATTCTGGAAAATGGATTATGATTGACATCCATTTTGGAGGAAACCATGCGAGTCAATCGAATCCAGGCGGAGGAAAACCGCCAGGCCGTCATCGACGCCGCCAGCCGCCTGTTCCGCGAACGGGGCTTCGACGGCGTCGGCCTCGCCGAGCTGATGGCCGCGGCCGGCCTCACGCACGGCGCGTTCTACAAGCAGTTCAAGTCCAAGGACGACCTGATCGCCCAGGCGTGCGACCGCGCGCTGGAGACCGGCATCGACGGCTGGCGGCGCGCGGCGGCGGACGCCGGGGAGAGCGCCTATGCGACCCTCGTGCGCCGCTACCTGACGCCGGGCCACCGCGGCCGCGTGGGCACCGGCTGCGTCATCGCCTCGCTCGGTCCGGACGCGGCCCGCCACGGCCCGGAGCTGCCGCGCCATTTCGAGGCGGGCGTCAAGACCTTCGTCGACATCCTCGGCGACGCCATGCGCAGGAAAAACGCCGACGCGACGCCGGACGACGCACTCGCCGCATTCGCCACGATGGTCGGCGCGCTCGTGCTGGCGCGGTCTGTCGACGACGACGCGTATGCCCACCGTATCCTCGACGCGGCCACGGCCCGTCTGCTCGACTAAGGACTTCCATGCTTTCCACAAATCTCGCCCGGTGGATGGGCCGCCGCGGCCTGCACTACGGCTGGCTCGTCGCCGCCATCACCTTCCTGACGGCGCTGTCGTCGTCCGCCGCCCTCGGCCTGCCGGGCGCGCTGCTGAAACCCCTGAGCCATGAATTCGGCTGGACCGTCGACCAGATCTCGTCCGCGCTCGCCGTCCGTTTCGCCCTGTTCGGCCTGATGGGACCCTTTTCCGCGCTGCTGATGGAGCGCTTCGGCCTGCGCAACGTGATGGTGACGGCGCTCGCGGTCATCGCGGCCGGCCTCGGTCTCGTGCGCCAGATGACGGACTTCTGGCAGCTCGTGCTG